>SDBT01005562.1_pt1 | contig 21125 bp, 25 predicted proteins | sample 2277101 | NCBI WGS metagenome assembly SDBT01 (sample SAMN10404973, study PRJNA504765) | marine sediment metagenome | isolation source: marine sediment core GS10_PC15, 103 cmbsf | place: Arctic Ocean: Southern Knipovich Ridge | collected 2010
TGTAAGCTTTCGTTTTGTGTTTGGAGTGTTTCTGATCGTTCGATTTGGGAGACAACTTGCAGTAATGCCTCCTTGTATGTTTGCGGTATCGTTGTAGGCTGTAAGTCCTTTTCGATTATGTTCCAGTATTCATTTATGACTTTTGAACAATCCCTTTGATATAAAGTCAGCTTATCATTGTATTTTGAAAGGACTTTGACTGAATGCAGCCAAACATCTAACACTGATAATTTAACGCAAGTTAAAACCCTGTATTGCCCTGACTCATTTGGGAAAAAGTTTTCTTCTGCCTGGTATTTTTCTGATTCTGCTCTGATTTTATTCTGTTGTGTTTTCCAATTCCCACCAAGAGATAAAACTATCGACTTGATCGCCACATAAATAATTCCATCCATTTTAACGGTGTTTATCTCGGAGCCGTTAAACTCGATTGATCCTTTTTTTTCGTTTTCCATCTTTGCCTTTTTTGATATATTGGATTGACGGGCATGTTGCCCAGCGTATTATTTAATGACTGTAATCTGTCGCACCGTATCGCCTTGCAGATCAACTTCAAACACGTTTAGATCACTTGTTATTTTTATCAATGCCGGTATTCCATGTTGGTCATGTCCAGATAACAAGACTTCATTGTCAAATGATACACTCAACGATTCTGCCAGGTAATCAACCGTCAATATTTTAACCGATTCATTGAATAAATCAATTCTGATTAACTTTGAAGCTGAATCACCATAGTACAGATAATCTTTGTTGACTGCCTTTTTTGCCGTCCTGATATCGGTCACGCCTGCAAAGCCTAAGTCATGACTTATGAAACCGTCATTGATTGAACCGGCTGCAAATATAGTCTCGTTACACAGTAACCAGTTTTCTGACTGTATGAACTCTTGCGAACAGTCAGCCCGGTCATGCTTTGGTACTCCCCTTGTGGAAAATTGTTTTTCCGGCCTGCAAAAGACTTGATCATTCATGCAGTCAGGATTCAAATATAAATCCATGTATGTATTCCATTTATTATCGAAATACACCCAACCCCCGGCAAGGATACCAGCATAAATTGAATCATTTGGGAAAAATAGTTTTTGCTCTCTTGCATCAAACCCGCCGAAATAAAGAGAACTTCCAGTATTATCCAATGTCCAGATATGCCCGGATTCTAAATAATCAGAATACCCAACGTAAATATTCTCATTTGTGGCAACCATAAAATTGCCGTTTGTATCCAATTCAAAATAGATCAATCCATTAAACAGAACATGCTCGGATACATCCCCTGACACATCTAAAACAGCCTTTATCATGTCGTTTACTTCATTCTTAAAGAAGTAAGCTCCGTTGTAATAACTAATCTTGGTTGTTGATCTAAGCCCGTCCTGATCAATTGGAATACTATTTAATTGGTGCGCGTCGTTGTTATGATCTATGATATAGGCTACCCGGTCACTGGATGAATCTTCATAAATAAGAACCATATCAGAGCTGTTCTTTATGGTAATGATTTCAGATACGGTCAACCCATTTCCGCCGTCTTGTCCTACTGTTAAGAGATTGCCTTCTGAATCCACAGTTATCAAATCACCGCTTGGTTCTGCTGGTTCTGTTATGGACAAACAAGTAGTTGAAAAGTTTTTGTTGATATGCCCGCTTTGTTTGATTCCCAAATTAGACAAACCAGACAAGTAAACCTTTTTTACCTGTGTAACAATTACAGGTGGGATAATTACCGGAGGGAGTAAAGCCGGGTCTGTCTCTGTGGTGTCTTCTGTCTCTGTATTGGTGCCAGTGTCGGTTGTTTCTGTGGTGTCTTCTATTTCCGTTTCAGATTCAGGTTCAATCTCTGGCTCAATATCAGTGCATGTTTCAGGCTCGGTTTTTATTTCTGTGTCGGTTTCTATTCCTGTGGTATCGGTCGTTGAATCTGTCAATTGTCCGGATTCGTCGCTTTCAAAATATTGACACCCAGCCAATAAAAAGAAAACTGATAAAAACAGAATAAGCTTTTTCATTTTTGCCTTAGAAGAAAAGCGCCCGTTTAGAGCGCTTAAAATTAATAATTATAAGGATAGTCCGGCACACTGTAAAAAGTCGGAGGTGTCGGCGCTGGCGGCCCCAACCATATCGGGGGATGCGTGACTGTTTCATATGAAAAAACAAAAGACGGGTATCTGTCTTCCAATGGTTGAACGTTTGGGCCAACCATCTTTGTGGTTTGTGGAACACCGCTGAATGTGATCGTCGCACTATAATGATTTTGATCCGATCTTGTCTTGTTTAGAGTAAAAGCTCCAAGGCCAACAATATTGATTACATTGCTTAACCCGTGGTCATACTCGGCCATGAATCCCACACGAATAGTCAAAGTTCTGGTTCCCGCTTCATAGTCTCCACCTCGGCAGGCCACTATCAATCGTTCCTGCAACCCCTTTTTGTTCACACCATAAGAGACTATTTCCGATGCTCTAACGAATGGCCCTGATCCTCTAGGATGCCCTATTTTGTTATATGTGGTATCCCATTCCTGAAAAAGATTATAGAGCACTGGTTCACCACCAAACTGACACGATGTTATTAAAATATCTGTTTGGCTTGAAATCGCGCTTCTGATAATGTCTTCCTGACTCATATTTTACCTTTTTGTTGTACTGGATTTTTTGGGATTGTTCCCATTGATGCGCTAAATAAGCGCAAAATTTAAGCATTAAAAGATATACAGCTCTAAGGACGGGGCTTTTCCTTGAATGCTGTATTTTTGTTTTATAATACCCCTGATACATCACCATACTCTCAAGTGTTCTCTGGTCTTGAACTGCCTGTTTTCTGTTTTGGTGCCATGCCCGGCTTGATTTGATATGGATTTTATAAATTGACTTTTGTGATTAACGGCTCTTGCTTGATTACGACTTGACCGGCCCTCCAGGATAGCGATGGTTCCTTTTTTTGGGGGGGCCAATCATTAACAGGTCGAGCGTAATCGATAGCCAGGGTTTTGCCCTCCGGCATTCCATCAACCTTGACAATGCCTATATATTTGGAGGTTTGGTTAGATATCCTGGCTACTTCAAAAGAACCGAAACCAAACAACGTCAAAAACATTTTATCTGGCAAAGTGTCTCTGTCCATTCTCTCCCATACGATCTTTTTCGCAGCTAAAATCTGCTTGTGCCTTGCGTAATCATACTCAAACTCAAAAAAGATACTTGTACCTTCGTTTTTTTGTTTAAGCGATAACGGGCCGTGCATCATTTCTGAATGACCTGGTAAATTTTTGAAGATATGCTCTTTTATTCCGTTGCCTTCAAATATTTTACCATAATCATTTTTAAGCTTGTCAGCTTCGACAGCGCTCACGCCTTCTTTAAAGTCAACGTCACCGTTCGGTAGATGCTTACCATCCCAAGGGACGTAACGAGGCTTTAAACTTCCGGCGATTCCCCCGACTTTCATTTCAGTGATAACGATTTTTCCATCGTTCATCAATGCTTTTTCAATTTGCCCTTTCATTGCGTTTTCTCCTATATATGCAATGGTTTAAAATTGATTAACTGTATAAGCTAATCATTCTTTGAATTTACGGCTGTATGGCTAGCCGGTTTTATATTAACCCGCTCAATATTCAATATAGCATTTATAACTAAAGCACTGGATTTAATATCGCCCTTTTTGACGGCCTCAACAATATTTTTTATTGCTTCATCAAGGCAAGGGACTAAACAACCCTTTATATACTTGGATTGTTTTTGTCTTATTCCTTTGGGTTTCCCCCCGGGATTGCCCGATTGACCTTTTAAAAATGGCATTTATTAACTCCTAGTTTAGTATTTACGGTTTAATATAATTCAAAGTTAAAACACTAAAATAGTCTTTGTCAAGCTTTATTTCAATCTTTTTTCAATTATTTTCAATCTTTTTCAATAATATTCTAGTACAATATTGATTACATTGCAGTTACGGAGTAAAAACTTTTTTCAAAAAATCTTTTTTTGTGTGCTTCAAACTCTTTTTCAAAACCTGCTTTCATGGATAGATAAGAAAATGAATTAATGTCCTTAAATATCCCCCCTATTTGTTTATTATGGTCTGTTGCCAGGGTTTTTATTACACGTGTTACCGTTACCGGTATAACATTATTGTGCTTTAGGCTGCCATCTTTATACATTGACCTAAAAACATAACTTTCTTTTATCCCGGATACTGCAAGCCATTTTCTAAGCGCCCTCGATGTATCTGGACACAAGGCGCAAATTTCACCCGTTTTTAGGATAACTTGTATAGATTCATTATCAATTATCAAATCGTTATACTTTATATTTATTAAATCATAAGTTGAATGATTGCCTAACCGATAACCAACCATTAATAGGGCTTTGTTCCTTATTCCTTTTTTGTCTATCCGACAGACACCAATCAAAGAGGAAAGCATTTTTTTAGTTATCGGAGTTTTCTTTTCTGTCTGGTTCTGTGGATTGATATTAATTAATTTGTCTTTGACATAATGACTTTTTGTGAAATCAAAAACGGGGCTCAGTCCATTACTTATCAGCATTTTATTGTAAATCTTTGTTAATTTCGAGATTGCTGATATGTTCCTTTTTATCGTAACAAGCTTTAATTCTCTTAAAATAAGATAATCAATAAATGCAATCAAGGTCTTTTCCAATACTGGGATTTTAACTGATCCGGAAAACTCTGACAGGTTTTTTATGTCTGATATAAAAGCCTTTTTTGTGTTCTGTCTCATGCTGTCAATATGCTCATTCCATAGAGCTTTTGTTATTCCTTGTTTTTCGTTTTCTGGTAGTTTCATGGTAGATTTATTTTAGATGTTTAATATTTTAACTTATCGTATCTTCTTAGAAAAAGAATGTCAAGTTTCAAGGATTTAGTTTGATATAAATCAATAGATGTATAAATAGATGTAAAAAAAGATTGACAGAGTTATTTCAGACATCCAAACTGTAACTATATTAAGCAGTCAAACCCAAATTCAAAAGGCAAATATGAAAAAGCAAAAGACAATTTACAAAGTGCTGGAAGGTGGACCGAACAAAAACAGTAATTGCATAGGATTTTATAAATATCTTTATTTCAATACCAAACTGAAAAGATTCAGGGAAACAAGAAACCTTAACACAAAGGTGACTCTTAAAAAAATGATAGTAGATGCAGTTTTGAAACCTGGCTGCATAACCGCTTTTTAATTCAAGGGCTGTCTTTGCTGACAGCCTTTAAATACTTCGTTAATAAGGCAGCACCAACTCATAAGGGCAAATATGGACAACCAAACAGCGAAGGCGCCGCCCTCTTTTTATTGCTATCTTAATCAGGAAATAATTAAGATAGTTCAAGTTCAGCCTGTCAACTTTAACAAGCTTCCTTTTCCGAAAATAATCAACTGCAAATCCGAAACTATCGCATCCATGGTCTATAAGGCTGATTTAAAAATTATGCGATGGCAATCTTAAAAGGAGAAAACAAAATGAATATGTCCAAAAGAGGAACTGAAAAGAAAATCAAGATAACAACCACATTTAAAAAGCAAACACTGGAAAAGCTTGATTCATATTTATGCGATAACAATGTAACCCGATCTTACGGGCTTGATTATATCGTTAAGCACTTTTTAAAAAACAATCCTGATCATGTCATAGATGATTAATATTATGGAAAACGAAAAAATATCATTAACGGCTGATCAGGTAAAAATATTGATCTCAAAATATATGGGGGAACCGACTACCCGTGGTTTTTGGAAGTGTTGTTTCCATGATGATAAAACCCCATCGCTAACAATTCAAAGAAGCAAGGCAGGAAAGCAAGGATTTTATTTTAAATGCTTTGGGAGCTGTGGAGTTTCAGGGGACGGTTATGATCTTGTGAAAAGATGCGAAGGATTAACCAATTTTAATAACGTGGTGATAACAACACATAAAATTTTAAGCGTTTCCAATAGCAATACAGGAATGAAAAAAGAAACCTGTTTTAAGTGCGCTGAAACCCCCCAAAAGGATAAAAAGCCAATTGTCGATATTAACTCGGTTGAATCTGTCTATCTTGAATTAATCAAATATTCAAAGCTCGATCATAGGGACGTTTTACAATACCTGAATGATAGATGCTTGAAACTGGATGTATGCAGAAAAATGAATTTTCGCTTCGTTCCCTATCCCGACAGATTTAAAATATCAAATCATTTTGCAAGTCAAATCCCAAAGGATTCCTTGATTGCCTCTGGAATGTTTAAAGAAAGCGATAATGGGGAAAGGATTATTTTTCTTTTTCCTAATCAATTGTTAATCCCCTGGTATTTTAAGGGCAAGCTTTACGGATTCCAGGGAAGGCAATTAACGGAGGAATCAAGTAAAAAATATGGTAAGTACAAAAATACTCCGATATTGCCAGTTCTTTACATCCCTCCCGTCAAGGTGTCACGGGAAAAGGATTTGTTGATAACTGAAGGGGCTCTGGATTCGGTTAGTCATATATCTTTTAACAATGGCAGGTCTGTTGCCCTACCTTCGGTCAGCGTTTCAAAAGAAAAGCTTTTGCAGATTGCAGAATTAATCTTGCATGTTAACCCCCCTAAAATAGTTTTTGGTATTGATAACGATCAGGCAGGCAGGGCAAAAAAAGAACAACTAGGCAATCTGTCAATCAAGGATTTTTTAACACTTCACTTTATTAAGCACGGATTCAGCGGACATAAAATAAAGGAAGTTGTTTTTTTTGGAGGTGCTAAGGATATGAACCAGGCTATTATTAATATGACAGGGGCTAAGTAAAGGCAGGACTTAACCCCCGATCAAACCCAATATATCAAAAAGGTAAGTTAAATATGACTGATAAAAATGAAGTTGTCAAGACTAAAAGTGTAATTCCCGGCGTTAAAGACGAAATATTAAGCAATAGTTTTGATATAGAATCATTCCTACAAAACAACCCCCCTCTGATTGAGTGGATCATCCCTGATCTGATACCCTGTGATATTACCGCTATGTTAACCGGGAAAGGTGGGAGTGGGAAAACGTTCTGGTTACTTGATCTTATGATTTCAATTTCCTGCGGTGCCTCCTTTCTTAATAAAAAAGAGTGGACACCTAAAAAGCCAAGTAAGGTTTTATGCATATTTGGAGAAGAGACAAAAGAGATCATCCACAGACGTCTTAAAAAGATAATCAAATTTAAGAACCTGAATAATCAGCAATTAAAACTTTTGCCTGAAAACATCTTTATTTATTCATCCCATGGGAAAAACCCGGCGCTTATGTCTTCAGGCAGTGAATCAGATTTTTATAAAAACCTGATAGGTAAGATTGAAGAGATTGAACCAACACTTGTTATTTTTGATCCTATTGCCAGGTTTTACAAAGAAGATGAAAACGACAACACAAAGGCGACGATTTTTATTGAAAAATTAGAAAAACTCAAAACACACCAAACATTGAATGAAAAAAGGAAAACGTCTATCTTGATAGCGCATCACACTAACAAGGGGATACTTAATAACCAGACTTCAAGTCGTGGTGCTAGTGCTTTTGTTGATGGCGTCCGCTGGCAATGCTTACTTTCTCGAATTGAAACTAACCTGGCAGGGGAAACAATTTCCGCGCAAGATAGAAACCTTATTTCAATGACTATTCCTAAGTCAAATCATTTAAAATACGGAGCGAATGACATTGTATTGAGGGTTTTAGATGATGCAAAGGATAATAATTGCGGTGGCGTTTTGTCAGAATGTGACCAATTAGAAGAGGAAACCTTAACATCTGGAAACACGGCCGGTTATCATTCTAAAGTTAGTGAGCAACAAAATAAAAAACGCTCCGTAAGGAAACAAAAAGTTTATTAACTCCGCGCAAAAAGGCAAATATGACCAATGAAATAGAGACAATTCAAAACTTATTTAATCAATCGATTGAAGATATAAACGTTAAAACGATAGATCAACTAAGGAAAAAGGTCTTCTTTACGGGTTTGATGTTAAATAAAAATGCAACTACTGAAGAGGTAAAAAACAAGCAGGCAGAATGGATAAAACTTTTTGATCCGATCAAGCATAAAATTATTGATTGCATAAAAAACAAAGGGATTCCATTTTTTCAATTTTGGGTTAAGGAAAGTAAGGTTTTACTTGTAGTCGATATAAGCGACGAAATATTAACAACCAGGTTTGAGGTTTATTTTGACATTAGCCAAAAGGACTTAAAAGATTTCAGGATGATTTTAAAACAATATATAAGCAATTATACGCAAATACACAGTCAATTGATTGAAAGTGCTATTCCTGCATTAATTGAAAACACAATACCAGAATTTCAGAATGAAGAAGGGGAAATCATAGAAGCGCCTGAAAAGATTTTCAACGTTTGGGCTGAAAACTTCCCAGCAATTGTCGATTTGGTTAGATTTTTTAGAATAAACAAAAACAAGCCTAACAGGGTGAAACCTATAATTGATTCATTTGGAGACATAGCAGGATATTTCCTGCATTTTGACACGATAACAGAAATTAACCCGAGCGTTTCTAACAGTGGGAAAAAGTATGACATATTGAAAAGGCAGATCAAGGCATTGACTGAAAAATCAAGTTTCATAATAAGAAAAAATATTCAATTGAAAACAGGTCTTAAAAGTAAAATTACCGGGGGAATGATAACAAGCCTGGTAAAAAGTATAAAGTGGAGTGATGAAGACGGCAGAATTAGGATTGAAATATCTGATTTGATGGTATTGTTTGACAAAGCAGAATTGCGATTGCGCTCATTACCTACCGATTTAAGATTAATCTGGGAGCAATACGGGCAAAGGAAAGCGCATCATTGCAAGGCTTTCTTGTGGTGCATCCATAACATGTTTTCGACTAGCACAATTTCAAAGGATAAGTTTTTATCTGTCTGTGGGCTTCATGAAATAACAAGAAAAAATAATAGAGAACTAGCCTTTCAAGGTTGTCTTGATTTTTTACTCTTTACAAATATTGTGCTTGCCGTGAATGAACTCGAAAACGGTTTGTTGATGTTTAATTTTAATAAATTCATGATTCCACACATGGATAAAAACAAGTCAAAACTTGCAAATTGTCAATGAAATTATACGCGATTAATAAAGTAATATTTAGTACGTATGCGTAATATATGTATGCGTAAGACTGCACCAAAGGTGTAGTTCTACTGCACCAAAGGTGTAGTTCTACTGCACCAAAGGTGTAATTGAAAAAAACGTTTCTTTAATTATTTCATAAGTTTAATGGCACTCAAAAAATGACATTATCTTGTATTATATTACATTAAGTAATATAAGCGGGTTTTTCAAAACAACCCGCTATTTTAAAACCCCGGCAAAAGAAAAATCGAACGAAAGGAGAGGTTTTTATTTTTGGTGGGAATTCATTTCAAAAAGATAATATGGATAGAATAATTTTTAGATTCCCGGTTTTAATGCTTGGTTTTATTTTAACGATCCAGGGTTTTTCTTATCACACTGACAACCGAGATTTAACTTTTAATGGGAGAAGAACAAAGAATGAAATACATAATGCTTTAGGTCTTGAGTATGAAAAAAAGATAGATGGTAACCTCTTTACTTATGGTGCTATGTTTTTTAAAAATAGCTTTTATACTCGCAGTTATCTATTGCAAACGCAGTACAAGTGGATAACTAAAAACAGATTTTACCGTGATTATATTGGATTAAAAGCTGGCATTGTTACAGGGTATGGACAACGAGAAGTATGCGACTATCCCAAAAGAAGGAAAATAGACTGTACGATCAATATAGGAATGCCTGAATATTTACCTTTTATTTTTCCAACCTATTCTATCAAAAACAAAGGTTATGAATTGGAATTTATGTACTTGCCTAGAAATCCCCTTAAAAACGCTGAAGACAAAACTCATATTTTCATAATGTTAATCAAGTTTGAAATATAAAAAGGTGTAGTACCTCTTTACTTTAGTTAGGGACTACGATATAATAAGATAATTTCGAGTTTAAAAAACAATATCAAAAAGGATTTTTATGTTTTGGCTTATTGAGCAAAGAGAAGAAAAAAGGAAACCGAACGATTTTGATTGTTATCTGAAAGGTAGGATATTTAAAAAGCCTGTTTGGAAGTATCACAAGCCTGTAAGTTTTAGCATAAACGGAGTAGAGCAAACAAATATTGATTATATTGGTTTTGTCGATGGTGAACCGATCCCGAGGGGATTAAAATCAAAGATCAATATTAAACTCTGTAAATCGACAAGGGAGGGTAAGAAAGTAAGAAGGAAAACAATTATATTTGACTCAATTAGATACTGGGAGGTGATAAACTTTTTATTCAAAGTTGATGGTTACTTTTCGTCTAATTATTTAGACAGTGTTGTTGATAAGATTGTTTCAAAAAAATGCATATCTCATGATATGCAAAATTCATTAATAAGCGATCTCGAAAAAAAGATCAACCCGGCAATTGAAAGTTTTAAAGAAGACTATAGGAAAAGCGCCGAGTTTTTTTGGTTTAGCGATAACGTAAAATTGATAAGGGAGAAAAAAAGAAAGGATCAAAGGACTAAAGAGGAAGCTGAAGAAAAAGCGCAACAAAGAGAACAAGCAGAGTATTTGAAGAATGGCTTTTCAACACAACCAGAAAAGATAATTACAGATACTCATGAAACGGAAAAGGAAATTATAAAGGCGGGTTACAAGGTGTTAGCCATGAAATATCACCCGGACAAAAATGGCAACCATGAAGATTTTATAAAACTGGGAAAGGCAAAAGAAAAGCTCTTAAACCAGTAAATCTCACGGACGAATTTTCGTTCGTCAAAATTCAAAAATTCAAAAAGGTAAAGACATGAAACTAAACAAAAAAGCAAAACTCTGTTTGATCATTCTTTTTTTGCTCTCTCAAAATGCTTTTGCAGAATGTTATTTAACTGTCAATACGGAGGGGAACTATAGTCCGTCAATGCTAATTAGTCTATCATTGCCCTTGATCTCTAAATACATTGAACCTGTAAAAGAGATACCTGCCAGTGGAATAAGCTTGAAAAAATGCATTTATGGCATATCTTTGGTTGAGACTCGTTCCAGCCTTTCCTTTTCCCTTATCGGTTCCAATGTCAATATTTTAGGCGAAAGCAAAAAGAAGGGAGTCGAAGGAATAAGGCAAGCATTATTAAGGGCTCTTTTGCAGAATGACCCGACAATAAAAGAGGAACTTTGCAAGAATAACCCGGATGATTTGGCTAAAGACTGCCTGGATAGAAATGTTTTGCATATAAATGAAAATCAAGACAATGAGAGCCAAGAAAGTGAAATAGATGAACTGCAAAAAAACTTTGGCGTAAAAATAATGGTTGTTCCTTCTGATCAACTGAGAAACGCAAAATTTATACTTTGGCAAAATTTCAGACTTGATATGTTTTCCTTAATAAGAGAAGACAATGAATTTGTTTTTAATTATTCTGTCTTAAATTCTTCACCATATAACTATGAATTTTCTGTCATGGTTGTTGCCATGGGGAAAAATAAAAATATACTTTGGTCTATTGGAACGGGAATGAATTATCAAGACAAAAGAACAACGTCTACGATTAATGATTATTTGCGTGTCGATAGTTCAAGGATGAGACAAACTAGCTTTATTTGGATTCGCGTTTTTTATATTAAAACTATAGACTGAATTGTTTTGATCTTTGCTAATAGGAGAAAGGGTTAATAGTCTATCCATAGCCTATAGGTAGCCTATGATAGCCTATTGTTTAACAATTACTGTTAACATTTTCCCGTTTACTGCATACGTTTTACCCGTTACTGTCAGCATTTTCTTAATTACTGCAAGCATTAATTATTATCCTATCGGCCGAAACTTTATAAAGACGATCCCCCGGGTTATGAGATTTGGCGGACAAAAAACCGGCAGCCAAATTTTGAATGATATGATTTTTCAGGTGGTTCGTTTGCCAGTTCGTTTGGTGGTTCGTTTGTTTTTACAAAGAACTATTATCCATCGCAATTACAGATAGTTATAATAAATACTTGGTGGTTCGTTTGGTGGTTCGTTTGGTGGTTCGTTTGGTGGTTCGTTTGGTGGTTCGACATAAACAAAAAGATGTTAGGATTGATCAAGCGATTTAGCCAAATTGGAGATGTTTTTAAACAGCTTGCCTAATGCCAGTTTTTTAAATCAATGGAATTCCCCTTATTTAAAAAGATCAATTTACGGTTTTTCTTGGTTTGTTAGTTTTTTTCTTTAACGGGCTGTAAGTCTCGGTATCTTAACGATTCAAGACAGCCTTACCGTGTTGGCACCGTGTTAGTTTTCTTAACTGCCGGGCTGTATGCTATACTATTCTAACGATTCAGGACATGGTTACCGTGTTACCCAATATAAATAATAATTAAGGGCAAATATCGCTTGCCCTTATATTTTTAACAGGGGAAAAGCAATCAAGTTTTAAATACCCAGTATTCCAGTGATTTAAAAGGGCTGTTTTCCATTGGTTACCTCTCAAAATTGACCGGCTTGAATGGTAACACCATCACCCAATACAAAGGTTTTTATACTGGGTTAGCACTTGGTTAGCTCCCAAAATACGCACTCAGCAATATCAATACGCACGGTTAATGCAAGGGGTTTTATACTTGGTTAGCTCTGGTTAAGGGTAATTCTCTATTACCCTAAAAATAGACTGATATAAGACCCCCTGACAAAATGTCACCCCCACCAGATAAGGCAAAAAGATCCACATTAAAAACCTTCAAGGGGCTTATAAGGGGCTTGCAATATTCTTCAAGGGGCTTGTTATATTTTAAAAGGGGCTTTAAGGCATTTGTGATTAAGCAGTTTTCAAAACAATTTCATAAGGGGAACTATGAAACGACAACCTTTCAACCCGTCAAGTCAATACATTACATTTGCAACTTTAGTTTATGAATTATCAGGGGGGGCTATTACGATGTTACCCGCTGAAGCAAGACGAGATGAAATTTTTATTGGAAGCAATGTCCAGGGAGGGGTTGAGTTTGAGGAAATTGAGGTGCTTCCCATTTATTGATTACGACATTTACGACAACCAGTAGATGCAAGAAAGTTTGCATCTAAATAATTGACCTGGTTTAATGTGCAAATTGCACATAAATAATTATGAAAGGATACCCAAAAGAACAGGCAATAAGGCAGCTATTATCTTGATAAAAACGATTCTGCGAGCGTAGGAACGCAAAAAAACTGGCAATAAGACAGAGTAACGCCTTGTACTAGTTACTTCCTTTGGTTATGATCTCTCCAAATGCGCTTTCCTCTTTTCTTGTCTGGATATCTTTTCTTGTCTGGACATCTTTTCATTCTTTTTCATGGTAGTCAAAACTCTTAACCATCTCCCACTAGCGCCCGTTCTATCAACACGATTTTTGTTTATTCTCATTGCGCCCTCATTGTTTAAATTGTCTATGCCAGGTTTCTTTTTTTGCTGGTTTCCTTATTTTACCCACACGCCAAATTCCCGCTACTCCTTTTGATTTGAGTTGTTCTATTAATTGTTTATGACAATCGGAGCGATCAGGGGTTATCACTATAACTTTGGAACCAAAGAAAACAGATTGTATCCCTTTTATTCTATTAGCAAGGTCTATGCTATTCATTATATTATGTCTATTGGAATCGTGAAAATCAACCTGTGCAATCTGCATACGTTTTTGCATAGGTCAGTTAGGTAATGTCTCGGCTTTGATGATTAAATCCCTTTGTTTTTAACTTTCGCATTTGAAATGCTGAAGTCAATATATTTTAATAATTTGGGTGACCAAAATAAGACGCCCAAAAGAGAAGGGAAAAAATAGATCAAAACATACCGGTCTATCCGAGTGCGTTTTTTTTCGTTTATGAAATAAGCTTTTCGATAAAACTATTGAAAGGTATAAGCTAAAATTGTTTTTGTTAACAATCAATTCCTTGCGCTTTCATTTTCTTATTTATTCTATCTTCTATCAGGGCAGATGGATCATTATTTTTTGCATCATTTTTAATTTGCTTCATTTTATCGACAATTTTATGTACGTTACCGTCAGGATCGAGTTCATCCAATGCCTGGTCAAGTTCTTCTTCTGTCATGCCCTCACAAGGATCATGCGGTTCTAACATTTCATTTTTATTTATAGCCTTTGCCTTTCCAATTTCAGCCTTGTTATTAATTCCCACATATTTTCCAAGCTCTATAAGTGACTTTACCTTATCGAAAAGTTTGAGCTCAATCCCTTGAGTTGTTTCCTTAATACTTTGAATTGCTGCTTTCTGATCGTCGGTTATCTCTTCAGGTGTTTTCAAAATGGCAACACCTCTCTGCATTTCCACCCCTTCAGATAAAACAACCGTCTGCTTTTCCCATTTGAAAAAGTCTTTTGAATTAACAAAGGCTATTTTAGCATATTCATTTATTATTTTGTCAGCCGTGATCTCGTTATTTTTTGCTATTTTTGCCCTTCGCTCTGCGATTAATTCGATAACATAAGGTCTTATAAGTAAATTTCTGGCTGCTTGGCTTGCACCGTTTTTGCTGTATCCTGCATCAATATAAGATTGTGTCGCGTTCCCAGTATTGATAAAATTATTAATACATCTATCAACTTTTATTGGAATTACCTTCTTTTTTAATGCTCCTTTCTTCCCTTTTGCTGGCATTTTATATTTTTATATTTTCCCGGTTGTTAGGATTCAAGTCAGCGCTTTTATTTACTAAGTGAAACCAACCAAAATAAAAAGAAGTAAAAAGCGCAATTATCTCTTTTCCGATATCCCCTTGTTTATTTTTGTCATGCAACTAATTCCCTTATTGCTTTTACTTTTTCATTCCTGGTCATCCCCTCAACCGGATCATGAATAGGTTGCTTTTCTGCTGCTTTGATCTTACGTGCTTTTTCAATATCATCCTTTACGTCCATGCCAAGGGCTTTTCTAGCTCCCTCGTAACCAATCTTTAAACCTTCGATAGCTGTTTTTATTACTTTCGTGCTTTCCCATATACGGCTGAATTCTTCTTTTGTAACTTTGCCGGGCTCCTGTTTTGTACTGTCTTCTTTTGATACTGAATAAGCCTTCAATAATTCAGATGCCGGGATCATTGCTAGTTTTCTGTATTGCTCTATATCCCCCAAAAATTGATTAGTTATATTCGTAGCTCTATCCACTTCGTCACTAATCAATTTTTCATAGGTGAGTTGTTCTATTTTTTGGCTCAGTTCTGGTTCCCTTTTTGCGTATATCCACCCCTTGATTTTAGCATGTTTATCTATTGTATTCCGTGAGATAGCATATTTTAGAGCCATTTTCCGTTTGCTCAGTTTTCCGGATTCATAGTCAACTTTTATTTTTGCTAACTTTATTTCAGATAATGCCATGATTTTATAATGTTAAAATTGCTTGTTTACTTTTACGTCTACTTTACTTTTGCGTCTATCTTTGGCTTTGGCATAAAGGAAACTGAGCTTTTTATTTTCATCAATCAAAATAGGGTTACCATTTTTGTCATGCCTTATTTTGACTTTTAAAGCATATTTCAAATGCTCAGAGGATCAGGTTAATAATTCTTTTGCCTGATTCATTTTATACTCTTTGTTTTGTCCATCCAGAAAAGAAAGGCTCAAAACTGAGTTATCTAAACTATCAAAATCATTCTGGTTTTCAATATCTTTGTCCTGATATTGTCCGGAGCTTGTTCGGATAATGACAACCCACACAACCCGTGTAATGACATGCACAATCTATGTAAGTGTAGTGCCCTGATATAGAACCAGGGGACTACAGTTTAAAATTAATCCCCTTGAACATTTGAAATAAAAACCTCTTCGTGGTTGAGATTCAGTTCCTCGCTTTCATCCATGGTTTTATAGTACAGATCAGAAAACATCCAAAACAATTTGATTTCATCACAGTTTGGTGTCGATCCTATATCGGCGGTGTCGTAACATATATCAAGTTGTTCAAATAGGTGTTTTTTGTCTTGCATCTTTGGTATGACATCCCTTTCAAGTTCTTCGCTGAAGTCCTTAAAGGCTTTATTCAAATGGAATAACTCGCCCTCTGTAAAGACCTCTTTTCCGAGATCATCCTTTTTAAACGACTCGATATCATTTCCGGGCTCTTCAATTAAATGCAGCATAAAATTTTCAACCGTTTTTTGCTCCTCCCTCACCTCTTCAAGTGCTGCTTGCTCTAATTCATATTCTTTGTTAAATTTCATTTTAACTTGATGGATATCAACCCCTATTTTCTGGTTAAAAATCAAAGTCATTCTTTGCAGGGCTTCAATCTGGTTAATGTCGATATTCCCAGTATCGAGCGTTTTTCTGACTTTATCAGACAGTATCTTTTGACTAATAAAATTTTGTGTGTTTACTTCAATGTTATAATCTTCAAAATTCTTTTCCTTCATGTCCTTACCGTGTTAGAGTTGTTTGGAATACTGGTGGAATAACAATCCCCTCGCTCACTATACCTAAAACTGAATGCTGAACGTCTGAAGATACGTTCTTAAAAAGCTGGCCTGTCTTATCTGCAACTTGCACTTGTTTACATTTTGCCTGAAATCTTACCGCTGAATCTTCATCCATCCCCCCCCCGTTATGGTGTCAATTCTTCAAACAGCTCACATTCAATTGATATCTGTAGCTTCCAGTTGTTTCCATGGTTCCACACGTTGGTGGAGGGGGATTGCTTCTTCAAGTCTATCATACAAATTTAATACTCGATCAAGACGAGTGATTTGAAACATCTTTTTTACCCGACCATTAAGCCCAGCAATTCTAAGCGTTTTGTTTTTGCCAATGTCTTTACTGATTGAAACAATAGTTCCAAGGCCCGTGCTGTCAATGGTTTCTATTTCAGCCAAGTCCAACACAATATGACTGGTATGATTACGAATCATATCTTGTACAGCTACTTGCAAAGCTGACATATTGGTTGCTACCAGTTTTTTTTCGCAAAAATGAATGATGCTGACAGATTCATTAAATTTAGTATCTAGTTTCATGGTTACGGCCGCCTTTAATGGTTCATTTGAAACTCATTTTGATATATGGATAAATACTTCTAACATAGCAAATGTGATAAACCTTTATTTGTTGGATTTGAGGGCTGTTTTCGCGTCTTTTAGATTTCATGGCTTAAGGTTTTTTAGACTTCCATATTGCAGATTAAGTCGGGGTAATTTTCAAAAAGGGCTAAAAGGATACCATAAACAAAAACTACCCCGTTTTTGCTATGCTGTTTTTCGCTCGACTTGCTCGACACCGTCAATATCAATATAAAAATCTTCCTTATTGATTAACTCTCGAATGGTATCTTTGAGCTTTTCTTCGCTGACCATTGTAACCAGAGTTTCTTGAATAATTTCTCCAAGTTCCTCTTTGATTACCGATTTGATTTCTTTTCTTGTCATTGTCTTTACCGTGTTTGGGTTTTTATTGACGGCTCAAAATTGAGCTTGCCTCTTAATCATATTTTTCTTTATCTCCTTTTTCATTGGTTTGTTGGCTTAAAATGCATCGATTGAAATCAAAATTTGGCAAATAGTTTTTTTTCTGGTAAAGTCTAATTGTCTTTACCGTGAGGCAGGTTTTTCACTTGTGCAAAAGTGTTTAGCCTGCCTTTTTTGCCCTTCCATCTTTTGATCATTCTCGCTTGAGCTAGGCTGACATGATTATCTATCTGCTATAATTGCATAATAAACCCTTTTTATTGTGCGTTTTCTGGAAGTGCCGGCCACTCCGGATTTTCTAATTTTGCAATAGTTGTATGAGTTTCCAGCATTGCACACATTAAAACCTTGTACCCTTCGACGCCCTCTTGTGTTATTACATATCTTTTTTGAATGCTTAACAGTTCCCACCTGTCGGCCTTCAGCATTTTTTCATCAAATTGCTTTCTGAATTCTATCGAAAGCCTTTCTTTTTTTTCGGCCGTTGTCTCGATTGGTTCGGGTGTATTGCCTCCAGCTTTCCAGGCTTCATACTCAACCCACTCAGAGGAACCGGCTTTAATGATTGCGGTTTCTACATCTAACCCCGTAGTGATTTTTCTGGTAACTTCATTTTCGTTGCCAGTTAGTTTATAAGCAATGAAAATGCCTTCAATAAATTCTATCTCCCAGGGTGAACCGTTTCTATATATATCAATCATTTTTGGGTCGATATACGGCCGGGGCCCTGATCTATTAGAATCCCATTGCTTGAATGTTTCTAACGCTTCAATCAATTGCTCGCTTGTTTGGATGTTATCATTTTTAATATATTTCATGATTTCCCCTGGTTAGATTGCTGGCATGTCAGTCATTTTTGAATGCAAATAAAGGAGAGGGCTAGCTGCGGTAAATTGCCCGCCTGAATTCCTCCAAACAAAACCGATATTAACGCCAAATTGATGACCACCGTTGAAAATTGCCATAGGTCGTCTTTGGTGTATTCCATAAGAATGAAAGTTAGTGGGAAAAATATCTTTTGTTAAAGACAATTGATTTTCTGAATTAACACTTACAACTAAAGCCTCATTTGTGGTATCTCTGTTTAAAATGTAATCCCCTGGGTGTACCGCGCTAGTCAGAAATGTAGCGGTTGAATCGTTCAAATGGAAGCTTGAAACTGAATCGACAATACCAAAATAAACCCCAATTATGGATTTTCCGATATTCCCGGAGTAGTCCCTTGTTACCCATATAGAACCATAAGTCGATGCAGTGTAACCGGAAGGCTCGGCCGTGTTATCAGAGTTTGTGAAATTAAGGTCAATCATTGATATATTAGCAATCCCGCCGTTAAAAGACCTTGCTGATAGGTTAGAACCTCTAACGGTCAAGTTAGCGGTATCAACAATAATTAACTCAGCTGAATAGTTGTAAAAAGAATCACCTCCCAAATCGTCAGGCGCTTGCCCGTTTGTTATGATATTCCCAGCAACCGGAATGATCATTGTATCATGCGTAATAGTTGCCCTACTTAGGAGCCCACCAAATATAAGGTTACCGGTTCCACTAAGCACTAATTCACATTCAGCAATGTTGTCACCCGATCCACCCAACGTTAAATCAAAAGTATCCATGTCAAGAGTTAGCCCTGCCAGGGTAGCAATTGAAATCCTTTTTCCACCCGCATCAAGCAATAAATTTGCTGTTTGGGTTACGTCATGGATCATTATTATTGTGCTATCTTCATTAATGGTGACCGCGAAATCATCCAAATCAAGCGGGTTTCCGCTCCCATCTGTGTAGAAATCAGCATCAAGTGATATCTTGACTTGATCCTGCGTTCCCCATACCAAATCTGCAACAGATTCAAATATTGCCTGGTTAAAATACTCATGCGGTTCCTGTGTTGCGACAAAACCGGTTTTAAGTTTTGATAAAGGTATCAATACCCTTCCAGTCGGTTTCCTTGCAAATGGTTTTCTCCTCATTTTTTCTCCTTAATCAATTTCTATTTCATCAAATTTAGAACTAATGGAAGTTCCTATAACTATTTTGATTAATGTATATAATACTGTTGCTATTGCTGCTCCTGCTATGAAACTAGCTGGGTCTAGTGGCATTTTTATCCTTTTTGGTTTTTATCCTTTTTGGTTTTAATCCATAGTTCATACACCAACCAAAGAAAAAAGTCTTATTCCTTGTTTATATCACGCTCCCAAGTATCCCCCCGCTTGTTGGATCAGCTATGCTGGAAAGCCCTAAAAGTGGGTTTGGTGTAACCCCTATACTGATCAGAGTAAAAGCTCTTGTATTCTGTGAGACTGTTAAATCCATATTGACTCCGGCTGCTTTTACTTTTGACATTGCTTCTCTTATTGATGTTGTTACCGTAGTTGATGGATCATCAACTTGAGCATTTGCTATAAAAGATGCCGGGTAATACTCGATTAACGTGATCTTTGTAGCAAGCATCAGAGACTTATACGTTGAGATAATTGTCTCTATCTCACCGGATTTGCTAATTTCCGCATAAGCCGTTAAAATTATAACCCTATATTCGTCGTCGTTTAGATTCTCCCTCGCCAAGTTGAAAATTCTTCCGAATACGTCGAGCGTTTCTCCTTCACCAAACTGTACGTTAAGTTTTTCGTGGAATTCATTTAAAACGTTCTCGATCTCTTGTGAATCTTGTGCGTATATAGTTAAAAGCTTTTCCCAGTTGATAAGAGTCTTGAAAAACTCTATTTGTCTATTAAATGCGTTTTCTTCGTAGTTATCTATGTATGTAAAAGACATCATTATCCCGCTGTTAAGGTATAAGAAAGTTTGTACCTAAATAATTCCGATTTCCATTGGTGTAGTGCCGATTTACTGAAGCTGGACACTACACGGTTAAAATAAAGGGCTGTTATTCAAAATTAAAGCTCTGGCATATCAAGACTTATCTGATACGCTCGAAAAGATACCGCCGCTTTTCGGACCTGCAAGGCTTGACCAACCCAATGACGGGTCAGGTGTTTCTCCTAAATTGATAAAAGAGAAAGTTCCCGCAGTCTTTTTTTGTTTTTCAGTCTTTTTTTCCGTTTTTGTTTCGCAGACTTCTTTTTGTTTCCCTTCCATTATTGCCCCGCTATCTATTAATTAATTTGTTGGATTGATCTCTCTTTATTCCCTCGAGACTCTTCCAAATCAACAAAAAATCCATTGTGAGTTTTTTCGATCTCCTTTGGTGGATTAACCCAAAACTTTATTTTCCTTGCAAAATAAAGTTGTCCTTTAGGTGTTATCATCACCCTATTGTATAATTGTTTGTTTTCCTTCTTATCAGAATATGACCTTTCGACAACCTTAAAATATCCAGCTTCGATGTATTTCTGATAAGGTTCATCATAGTTAATAAAAATTCCATGCTTTTCAAACAGTTTAAATAATCGCTTTTCCCCTATCTTGAGATTATCTTGTGATAACAGTTTTGAAAACGCCCTCAAATATATATTACTTTTAGCGCTTGCGACTATTTCAGCAAATTCGATTTTGGGAGTTGATTCAGTAAGCTGTTTTTGTAAGCTTTCGTTTTGTGTTTGGAGTGTTTCTGATCGTTCGATTTGGGAGACAACTTGCAGTAATGCCTCCTTGTATGTTTGCGGTATCGTTGTAGGCTGTAAGTCCTTTTCGATTATGTTC
>SDBT01005563.1_pt1 | contig 21122 bp, 25 predicted proteins | sample 2277101 | NCBI WGS metagenome assembly SDBT01 (sample SAMN10404973, study PRJNA504765) | marine sediment metagenome | isolation source: marine sediment core GS10_PC15, 103 cmbsf | place: Arctic Ocean: Southern Knipovich Ridge | collected 2010
CCTTGCAGCAATGCGTGAAGATAAATCTATGCTTTCTCAATTAGAGAAACGACGCACCCATGTTGAAATCAGGAGTTGTCTAATATATTCAATAGTAGGGCTCATGACTAGTGTCATTATCGTCCCTATCGTTGGCCTATTTCTTCCAAATTGCAGTTGAATAATCTTCTTAACGAGATTTTTGGTAATCAAAGGCAATTTCTTATGTTCTTTCTCATTAAATAGGATTTCCTATGAGGCGCACTCAGCTCTGTATACTTTTTCTGCTTGGTTCTGTTTCTTTTTGTTTTCCTATCGATATAAATGAAGATGTGACTTTTGAACAAACATTAGAAGTTTTAGAACAACTTCTTGGTTCAAGTGGGGCTATGGAGCTTTTAGAGATAAATAAGCGTGGTCTGAATGTGCCCCTAGTAGATCCTTTATTTAAGGTTACAAAGCTTAGAGAATTAATTCCTCACCTTGAAACTTATCTTATGGTAATGCGAGATGATATTCTTATGCGTTCTCAATTACAGACACGACATAATCGGTTTGCATTCAGACGTGGACTGATCTATACACTGGCATCGATTGTTGGGGCCATTTTGTCTTATGGTATATTTGACGCATCACGTCCACCTTGTGGTTAAATAATCTGTTTAACGAGCTTTTCCTACTTCTATCTGTCAGGAAGTATCATGAGATATCTGCAACTTCTTTTACTCAGTCTTATCATCTCAGTGCACACCTCTGTTGCTATTGATGAAGAGAACGACATTGTTATTGCTGAAGAAGAAGGGCAACCAGTCGAGATTCCTCAACGTATTGATACTCTCGATATGGTACAAATATTAGAAGACATCATTGGTACAGAAGGTGCATTGCGGCTACTAGGTCAGCCGGGGTCCCTTGAGTTGGTTAAGCAGTTGCTTCCCCGGCTTGTATCTCACTCACACGAAATACATGGACCTGGAAATGTTCATACTCAATTAAAGAATAGACGCTCAATTTATAATGCTACGTTTGCTTTGAAGATATTTGTCTTATGGTTCTTCGGATTTACCGCCCAGTATGCTCTTATTAGCATGACTTCTCCAGAAAATTGTACGTGCTGGCGGTTTTCTTAGCGAGATTTTGTTACCCCTACCCGCTTGCATAACGGCCGAATGGCGCATTTACTGCAGAAGGGTGATACGGGTACACAGATATTTTGTCCCCACATAACCAGCAGTTTATTCCATTCAATCCAGTGCTCTTTTGGAAGCAGCTTTTTCAAGGCTTCCTCTGTTTCTTCAGGCGTGGTTGTTTTGACGAGCCCTAGCCGGTTAGAGATCCGATGCACATGGATATCAACACATATTGCCGGGATACCAAAGCCTAGGCCAAGGACTAAGTTAGCCGTCTTTCTTCCGACTCCCTTGATTGAGAGGAGTTCTTTCTCAGTACCGGGGACTATGCCCTTAAAACGATTGAGGATTATGAGACTGACTTCATGGAGTATCTGAGCCTTATTTCTATAAAACCCAATCTTGTAGATGATTTTTTCAAGCTGTGCTTTAGGAATGGCAAGGATTTCTTGCGGCGTTTTGGCTTTATTAAAGAGATCACGACAGATATGGATGGTGACACTATCTTTTGCCCGCAGGCTCAAGAGACAACTGATAAGTATGAGAAAAGGATCATGCCCGAACTCAGTGATAATAGAATCAACGAGAGGAGGCGTAAATCCACGAGTTTCCGCGCGAAGGCGCTGTCTTATTTTATCTGCTAGCATAGTTTTACATAGAAAAAAATAGAATTTCAAAAGCCTATTAGCAACTTAACCGGTGCTAATACATACTTGGGATATTCACTTTGTAAAAATATTAAAGACTATTATGGTATTCGAGCTTCATTGATTGTTGTAAGTGTTCCTTCTCAATGTGCTCTAAGAGAAAGTGTGCAAATACTTTTGATGCGTATTAACGAAAATAATCCCACGGTTAGCAGGAACCTCCAAGAGACATAGACACTAACAAAGTCATTAACGACTCATTCGTGTGCATGCTCTTCTTTTCGTTTGTTTCAGTCATGATTACTCCTTTCGGATTGTACTAATTTAGCTTATCGCTTCAGTCATTTAGGCTGAGCCGCCCATTGCTAATAGTACCAGGAGAGCCATTAATGACTCATAGGTGCCATTAGCTTTATGTTCATGATTGTCTTTCATGATCGCTCCTTTCTGGTTGTACATCCACTTGTACTCTTGGTTGTGACATGTATCATAGTAAGTACATCATATAACAATTTTTAATCTTTGGGTAGTGATTTATGGATTTTTATCTTAACTTTCTTGATCAAAACTTTGTTAACAGTGCCTTTTTTCATTTTGTACCCGTCCTTCTAGAATTTACTTGTTTATGTATAAAAGTTTATATCATTCAGCTTTTGTTTCAAGATGTAAGTTCGCAAAACAGAAACAAGACCTTCTTCTTTCTCATAGCAATTATTTGTATGGGGTTATTTACCAATGTAACGCTGATATTACAGCGTATTGGTTGTCCACCATTTAGCTTAATTCCACCAGTTTTCTTTAGAAGTCTTTGTCGATTAGAGATGGCAACTCTTGCGATACAATCGTTTGTACTACTGAGCTTTTTTAGGGGGCTTTCCTCAGAAAAAATTAAGAGTACCTTCCTCGATGCCTTTTATGCCATCAGTGGCGTGTTATCGGCTGTGTTCGTTGCTTATTTTGTTGGGTGGGCAGGCTATAGTTATCTCACCGCTGATTTGAGTATTGCTGGCTTTAGACGTACGTTACTTGATGTTACGTTTACTTTCTATCTCCTCGAAGGTCTTGTTACTCTCTATATTATCTATAGAAACTATATAAACGAAAAACTTACCATTCTTAAACAGCATACCTATACCCTCGGATTCAACTTTATGTTGCCATACCTGATGGCTAAAATCCTTGAATCTGACTTTTTAGCGCCACGCATTGAGTTTTCACATAGTTCTATGCAGGTTAACTTTCCTGCTTCCCTGTTTTCATCACTATGGGTTACGTGGATGCTGTACTACTGTTGCCGCAAACTGGTGGGTCTTCGATTCTTAAATATAAGCAGCCATGTGCAATCAACTACCGGAAAATATGCCTTTATTGATAACTTTAGACGTGCCTTGGTGAGATTAAGTGCTGTTTCTCAACTTGATGAATTAGTACCGGTTACTAAAGACTTTTTCCAGGTCACGTTTAATGTTCCGGTTGATTGCAGTACCTTAATCTTTAGAAATCCCGGCAGCAAGAACGAATCTTCCAGCGGAGAAGTGCAAGATGCTCGACGACTCCTCATTGAGAAAGCATTTACCATGCAAGGAGAAGATCGTGAAATTGCTAAATTTGTCCATGAGCACAAGATTGTTATTCGTGATGAGGTAGAATTTACCCAGTTCTATAACCAGCAAAACCATCTACAACATGAAGATTTACAACCTGTACTGGATTTCCTTCAACAAATTAATGCTGATGTCTTCCTACCCGTTTATAACGATACACGTCTTGTTTCATACCTCATCATTGAACGGGGTGCTCGTCCTAATTCCCTTTATAACGACGTGGAGCGTGAAGAGATGGTGGTCTTTTGTAACTACCTCGGAAACGTTATCTACCTGCTGAGCAATATGAACTTAGAGACGATGATGCAAAGAGAGAGAACACTCCTTGCAGACGTGTATGCCAAAGATCGTCGCCTTGCATTGCTCAAGAAGAGCATCTTCCCCTTTGTGGGTATAGGTAAAACCCGCAAGATTGGCATTATTACTTATCAAAATAAGAAATTTGCCTACTGTAACCAGGCAGCTAAAGACTTACTTAAAATTGATTTAAACAAAGAAAAAGGCCAGGGCATTACCCGCGAACTTTCCAAGCTGGGTAATGATGCCATGTTATATCTTTCCCCTAAACGGCTTTTAATAGAGAATCCAGTGGGAGAGCGGCTTGCCGCTGCGGCAGCACCAAATATGCTCAAAAATAACTCAGTTATCAGTCTTGCGAATCCAACCGTTGCTGATTTAGTCAAAGACCCATTACGTTCACTTAAAGATCAGTCAAAATGGGATTATCTTCTTCCACTCATGGCAAGTGAAGAGGGTGCGCTGGTCAACCAATTGATTCCTGCAAATACTCCCACATTGCTCAATACTAAGATGCTATTCTTTGAATATGCACTAACCCGCAAAACCATGCTGCTCGAAATGGCATGCGAAGAAGATATTGCCTCGTTTGCCCATGTAACCCATAAGATAAACCAACGAAGTGTCTTTGAAGAACTGGTGATTAAACGAAGTGAAAGCGATGAAGGACTTATGGGTAAACTGTTTGGTGTTAACCCTATCTTCCAACCACAACAAGAACCAAGCCTCTTTGAAGTGCTGCACCGTAAAGGAACCTTGTTACTTCAAAACGTGCACCTCCTGAGCATGGGGATTCAAAAGAAACTCCTCGAGTTTATCCTCTCCGGTAAATTTACCCCCTATAATAGTGATAACGCACAAGAGGCAGATATTCTCCTTATCTGTGCTACGACCCAAAACCTCCAAGATTTTGTGCAACGGGGTCTTTTCTTAAAAGAACTATACCTTGCCCTCCATAAGACTGCGGTCTGGCTACCATCTCTTTCCACACTGCCAGAGGATGAATTCCTAGAGCTTAGTGAGAAGCTGCGTGAACAGATTGTACAGTCAAAGATTTATCAAAACCTGCTTGTATTTACCGACTATGATAAGAGTAAGCTCTTAGGCAGTGGCTGCGTCTCACTCTATGAACTTAAAACTAAGATCCATAGCCTCCTACTCAAGAAGACAAAGAAACAATCCCTTGATGATCATGCGGTTATCGATCCTGCATCGCGTATCGTCGATCTCGAGCTCGTTGAAGCAGCGCGACTTGGTAAGCATGCACTCAAAGATCCTAAAATCCTTGCTATGCTCATGAAAAAGTTTAAGAATAGTCAAAGTAAAATTGCGCTATTTTTAGGGGTGAACCGCTCGACGGTGAGCAGAAGGTGCGCACAATACGATATTGATGGCGCATCAAAACCGCGAGCAATAAAGGAGCATAATGATGGAGCGCGAAGCATTTGAAGAAAAACTTAAAGAATGGCTACTCTTTCTTGAAGTAGAAAAGAATGTATCCCCCCATACACTTGATGCCTATACAAGTGATATGCACCAGCTACTCTCTTTCTGGCAGCGCATTATAACCGAGGAACCTTCAATCCCTCATGCTTTTGATCAGATTATTCGCCGATATGTCGTGGCATTGTTTTATAAAAAGACCGCTAAAACTACTCTTGCACGTAAACTTTCCTGTCTTCGTTCATTTCACCGCTATCTTGGTACCCAGGGCATTCACTTTACACTCAATATTAAATCACCCCGTCCTGAGAAGAAACTTCCGATTATCTTGAGTGTTGATGAGATCTTCTATCTCCTTGATTCGGTTAAAAACAAAGACCTGCCTACTAAATTTCCTTTTCGTGATCGGGCTATATTTGAACTATTATATGCTACTGGTGTACGGTGCGCTGAACTCGTCAATATCTCGCTAGAAGATATTGATTTTGCTGAAAAGACTATCAGAGTGTTAGGGAAGGGGCGTAAGACACGCCTCGTGCTCTTTGGTAGCAAGGCACATGATGTTCTCAATCAATATCTTACCGTTGAGCGTTCGCAGATTGTTGATGATGAACAGGCACACCTATTCTTAAATGCACGTGGTGGACAACTGACGTCACGCTCAGTGCAGCGAATAATAGAGATGTTTAGACGATTCTTGAAGATTGATCGTACCCTTACCCCGCACAAAGTGCGGCACTCATTTGCCACGCACTTACTCAATCAAGGAGTAGACCTACGGATCCTCATGGAGCTACTCGGTCATAAGACGGTAGCGACCACTGAAATTTATACTCATGTATCTTCTGCTGACTTAGCACAGATGTTCGATGAGAAGCATCCACTTAGTATGCTTCCCGGGGAAGATGAAGAAGAGTCATAAAAAAAAGCGCGGATTTTCGTCCACGCCTTCTTAGGTGTTGTTTGTTTACGCTTTTTATACCAACTCTTTTTGCAATTCTGAGAGGCAATCTGCTACGGCCTGATACTCAACCGAGTTGATGCTGCCAAGCGATGGTCCTTTATCTTTTTTAGTTATTAGGCTCCGAACATCTTCTGGTTTTTGACCAGCTTCAATACCGAGTTTCTCATAGAGCTCGAGAGCTTTATCCACCTGACCGTTCATGAAGTAGGCATAGGCAAGATGGGATTGCGTTTCTTCACGCTTATCACCAAGCTCGATTGCCCGTTCAAGTGCCTTTACAGCATCAGGATACTTCTTTAAACGAAGGCTGAGTTGGCCAAGGATGGAATGCATACCCTCATTCTCTGGGTTTCGCTCAGCGGCTGTCTTTTGACACTGCCATGCTTTTTCTTCATTACCAATAGTGAGGTAAAGACGAATAAGATTTAAATATGCTTTTTCATAGTCTGGTCTGATTTGGACCGTACTTTTGAGGTATTTTTCAGCAGTATCAAAGTCCTGTTTTTGGAGCATGAGGCTGCCAAGGTTGTGCAGTGCTTCTGGATACTGAGAATCAAGCTTTAATGCGCTACTGAGAGCAAGAAGGGCGTTTTCATGTTCACCTTTCTTCCAGTATGCAACAGCGGCATTGTTCCATGGATCTGAATAGGTTGTATCACTGGTGATTGATTTGATGAATTCAGTGATTGCTCCGTCCATATCACCTTCTTTTGAGAGAGTAACGCCGGCATTATTGAGTTCTTCAGCTTTATGAGACCTTTCGTCAACGGTGTCACAAAGAAAACTTGCAGGTGTTTTCCAGCTAATATCAGCTGGCATAACCATTTCTTCTGCTGCGATTGTATAACTACCAAGTGCCAGTGGTAATGCTAAGTATTTAAGCCGTTTCATTATGTCTCCTCATCAGTGGTAGAGATTGTTGTACTGAATGTGCATTATACATATTTTTTTTCGGTGGACACACCTTAAAACAACGTCTGTCTTTTGTCAAAATAAGGTTCATTATATCGTTCCTGTTATTCAACTACTGTTAGTGTGCCGCCACTGAACGTACTATATCCACACGAAAACCCTATCGGCATATTAAAGATAATTACGCCGCCTGGGGAGTTTTTAAATCGTAGGTAGGCGAGCTCGAGGTTGAATATCATGGTACTAGCAGAGACAGCTTCACGGAGCTGCTCTTGGAAGGTTTGAGCAGTGCTGGATGTTTTCTCACTGAGTAACCCTTTCCTTTGTAAAAATCGTTGGAGAATACCTGAAGTTATAAGTCCTAAAGGCAAACCAGGAATTGCTACTCGAAATCCGCCATCTATTTCTATTGTTTCATCATGTTCAAAATGATCTACGTTTGTATCGGTGAAAAAGAACATGTAATGCGAGTAGCAGCATTTAACATTGAATCCGCCCCTGACTATTAATTCTGCCTTATAATTTCGCTCTTTGATTTTGTTATCATCGTCCTTGTAGTGCACTTTTAAGATAGGATTTGGTGTATTGAAGAGGCTACCTAGGTTGTGTCCCCAGCCGGTAACATGATACTTACTTAATTCGTTTGCAACCGTGCTATAGATATAGTTAGGTACGGCTGTTTCTTTTGCTGATGGAACATTAGTTGTTTCTACCGCATTATGCATAAGACTAGTGAGCTCTTGTTTAGTGAATGTAGGTGACTTCTTTTTCTTGTGTTTGCTAAACAGTGATGCATTGCTTATGAGTATCATGACCAACAAGCCGCTTTGAATAACTTTCATCCGTACACCCTCTTGCAATACAACTTATGTATCATCTGTTGCCTGTATTAGCTTCCAACACGCGGTTTATACTAAATAAGTTCCTTATAATTGTCAAAGTAACCTCTCTTATACTACTGGAGAGAGGGTGCCACCTTTTACTATGCCAAATCCACCGGATACACCCAATGGGATACTAAACATAAAGAAACCACCAGGTGCATTCTTAAAGCTTGCATAGGTGATATTAAGGTTTAAAATTACTGGACTCAACCTGAGACCTGCGTGTATACGCTCTTGTGGAGTGACTACTACAGCTGGCGGTCCTTCACTGAGCAAGCCTGTCCAATAGAAAAATCTCTTGAGTGCATCAGAGTAGAGTAAGGTTAGTGGCAAGCCAGGTATGGCAATATCAAATCCTTTACCAATTTCTATGGTCTTATCACCATCAAAGTAATTAAAGTCGACATCGGTAAAACAGATCATGTTAAAGCGTAATGCTGTTTCTGCCTTTAGCCCCAGCGTTTCAATATGTGCCCGATAGTTACGTTTTTTTAGATTGCCCTGTCCATCTTTAAAATGAACCTGGAAGAGGGGGTTTTGGGTATCAAGGATAGCGCCAATATTAAAATCAGTGCAGTGCGACCAGCCGGTAACATGATAGTCACTGAGCTTGGTTGCTACCTTGCGATACATATCGGTGAGAGCGAGTGCTTCCTCGCCGGATAAGACGCCAGAGGCCTCTACCGCATTATGCATGAGGCTTATCAGCTCTGTCTCAGAGAACGTTTGTGGTATTTTTACTTCACTGTCTGCATTGAGTGATAGGCTGAGTGCCAATCCTATGAGAAGTACACCATGGTGAATAGTTTTCATTTGTACACCCTCTCGAAATATTACTATATGTGTTACTTGTTGTTATTTCCGCCTTCAGTAGGCGGTTTAAGCTAAATAATATTCTATAGGTTGTCAACTAGGGGGAAGGGTTCTTCTTTCACGTTGGAAAGATTGAAGTATATTATCTTGAGTAGGTTCTGAAGATTTTTGCTATCTTGCTCGTTGCAATATAGTCGCATTTGTTCTGGTATAGTGCTGCCGGATGCCTTATATGATGCGAATTTCACTTCTGATCCTTTTTTGGATGATACTAATATAAGATTGATGAGCATATCTTTTATTAGCCCTTTGAGGCCTATCATTTCATCGGTATGGTTTAGTTTAATGCCGGTATGCTGGCCGAGAAATTTATATGCGCTTGTGAGTTTACTAAACGTTCTTATGATTTGATGGGTCCACATCTTTCGCTCTGCTTGATCTTCTAGGGCAAATGCGAGAAGTAATGAATTATAACAGCGGGAAAAGAGGCTAAAACAATGGGTTTTATGTTCTTCTGTTAACTTGTTTATACCTACGTCAGTTAAGTTCTCTACTGCCTTATGGGTATTGAGAATTTCTGTAACGTATGGGTGATCTTGTTCACCTTGACCATAGAAATACTTCCCGACCATTATGCTTGCACCAACGCCTGTGGCCAGTAATGACTTTATATATGACGAATCATTGAGAAGTTCGATTGGTATGTCTGCCAACAGTTCAAGGGACTTGCTTGATTGACTCCATTGATGAAAGAGTTGATAAGTGGTCAAGCTTACCAAAGTGCTTGCTAAACACATACTGGCGAAAAAGGTAGTTTCTATATCAAATGATGTATCCGCCATAGCAGCGTTTTTTTGCTCCTTGTGCTTCACATCGGCAGTATTAACTGCATTTGTCGCTAGTCCAAGCAGCAATATGCTACTGACAATATACGATTTTTTGGTATTCGGCATTGTGTCCCCCGTGTACCCCCCAGTACGTTGCTATCTATAAGTATGCAATCTATCATGCCTAAAAATCAATGAAGTGGTAAAAAGTCTGGCTTATCGCAGAGGAGCAAGCTCTCCGTTCTTCATAAGATTTGAAACGCCTTCCTTGCCAAGAGAGAGGCACCAGACATTGAGCTTTCCAAGTTTCCCATTAAAATGTGAGCGAATTTCTGTCAGTGAAAGGGACTGGTCAGGAAGAGGGAAGGTATAGCGAATACCATCTTTAAGCTCAATAGGGTCCTCAGCGGTGAAAAAGTCTCGTTCTGTATCTGAAATCGTAATGACGATAAGAGAGTAGGCCAGAGGTGCATTAAGCATCTTCCAGTCTAATGAGAGACCATACTTTTTCCGCTGCACTTTGCCCATTTCGTCTTTATACATGATTTCAAAGGGGAACTGCTGACCAATAAAGAGTTGAGAGATGCGTGGCTCAATTGCAATGCATAGGCCACTGACACGTTCATTTTTTAGTTGATTAAGGATAAAGGTTGTTGCTTCATTTGGTGTGGTGAGATGTGCGGTAGTAAGCTCATTATTAATATAGGAAGCAACTTCATCTTCGGAAAAAGATTGAAATGCGCTTAATGGTCGAAATCCTGCGTTCATGGAAGCTACGCTTAGAACGGTTGTTGTTATCAAAGCAGCAGCATATATTTTCATGCTATTCATCGGTCACCTCTTTGTTGAAAGTCTATTATCTGGGGCTACCCCCGATGCTATTGACTGGCACCTAGCCAGCCGAATTGCAGGCATACGATAAAATAGTTTCTGCCATTTGTCAAAAAGAAGCGTGATTGCTTCTCGGGCAGGCAGGAATAGTATAGAGTGGAGCGAGCATTTATATTCCAAAAGAAAGATGTTATGACACATTTACCTGCTGATTTACAAAAGCTTAAGATCCTCTTTACCAGCTTTTTAGTGTGTATGGTGCTTATCATCGCTCGCCTTTTTTATCTTCAAGTATACGAACAAGATCGCTTGCGAGAGCTGGGTGAGCTTAACTTCCTACGCTTTGAAACACTTTATTCACCGCGAGGAAACCTCCTTGATGTCAATGGTGACCTGCTGGCAACAAATCGACCAGTATTTGATCTCTATTGGATGGGGTCGGGTAATAAAATGTTTAGTGAAGAGCAACATACCGTATTTACATCGATATGCAGGTTTCTTTCTCTGCAAGACAAAGAAGACCTTCTCAAAAAAATAAAGCGTGCAGAGCGCTATGGCGTACGCCTTCTCATTAATGCCGATATATCATTTGATATCCTCTGCCGAATAAGTGAACACTGCATCCAGGTGGGTAATTTAGTGGTCGTACAACGTTTCCGGCGTGTATATCCTCACCAACACCTTGCAAGCCATGTCCTTGGGTTTTTAGGTAACTATGGCCCGGAACAATTTGTTGGCCTTTCTGGTCTTGAGAAAATTTTTCAAGATGAACTTGAAGGAGAGCCGGGATATGTCGTGCATGTCACTAATGCTCGAGGAAAAGAACTTCGGCAAAAAGAATATAAGGAAGCTCGTGGCGGTCGTGACCTTTCACTTACCCTCGACCTTGAGATGCAACGTATTGCTGAGAAGCTTTTTAAGGAAGGGCAATCTGGGGCGTTTATTATTATGGATCCTGAAGATGGGGCAGTGAAGTGCCTGGTATCCTATCCCAATTTTGATCCAAACCTTTTTTTAAGTCCCATATCCCACCAAGACTGGCAGGCGCAACTGACCCATAAAAGCCCGTTTCTCAACCGGGTGATAAATGCACTGTATCCCCCCGCATCTATTTTTAAGCTTGTTACGTTTACTGCCGGCCTTGAAGAACGAGTGATTAGTCCTACATCAAAGTTTTCGTGTAGTGGCTATATTGAATATGGCGGAAGAAAATATTATTGTCAGCGGCGAAGTGGCCATGGCACCTTATCCGGTCAGCAGGCTATTGCACGGTCATGTAATATTCATTGCTATGAGATCGGTAAGCGTATCAATATCGATCAACTTGCGCATTATGCCTATGCCTATGGTTTGGGTATCAGTACCCACTTTATCTTGCCTGAGAGTAAAGGCCTTGTCCCAACCACTGGCTGGAAGGCGGCAGTAAAGGGTGAGAGTTGGTGGCAGGGTGAGACGCTTTCTTCATGTATTGGTCAAAGCTATTTGCTTGTTACGCCACTACAAATTGCTCGTATGATTGGTAGCCTTTGTACCGGCTACCTCGTAACACCACGGCTTGTGGTGGGTAATAGTGTTGATAAAACCCGCCTTGGTATTAGAGACACTACCCGTTACTTTTTACGCCATGCCATGGTTGAAGCAGTGCAGTCAGGGACTGCTCGTAAATTACGTGGTCTTAAACCGTTTACTATTGGCGCAAAGACGGGTACGGCACAAACCACTAGTCGTGAATCAGGTAAAGGAAAAGAATCATTAGAACATGGCTGGTTTGCTTCATTCTTTCATTACAAGGATGAAAAACCACTTGTGATGGTTGCTTTAGTTGAAGAAGCGGGAACTGCACGACCTGCACTTGCCATGGCTGAGCAGTTTCTTATCTCTTATGCTCGTTATCGGGAGAAAAAAGGGAGTTAGTTATGATTTTGCTTTTGTCTCATCTAGGTCTATTTTTATAGTATTACAATGTATCTCAAGCCAATGTACTAGGTACACCTCCGCCTTACTTAACTCGCTCCTCTTTGCGGTTCCTTGTACACTCATGGTTAATACTTTTAATTTAGCCAGAATCGTTTGTAATTGTTCCACATATGATTCATCGGGATTTTCTTTGATTGCTTTGTATTGTGTCTTTAGTTTTTTGAATTCTTCTCCAATCTCATTAAGATTCTTTTGCTCTATTTTTCTTTTGGCTAATAGTACGCTGAAGCGTATGGCGACTCCGCTAAGAACGGTAGTAATGAAGTTTTTGGCTGTATACTCAGATAATGGGTCAGGCTTTTCTACCGCTATGTCTTCACTCTTTATATATTCATTGAGCAATCCATAGAGTTTTCGACTAGTGAGCAGGGTGCCAGCACCAATTGCGATTGTCTTGAGGGATGGGATGTTATCTTTAACTATATCATAGGATGTATACAGATTTTCTTTAGCTTCTTGCGATAGGGCATCTGCATTATTATCCATCAGATCAGTATCTTGCTTGATAGTTAATGCTTTAAGTTCTTCTGATATCAATGGCGTGTCAGCACAAAGTGATGAGACAAGACACAGATACACTATGTATTTGGCATGGTTATGCATGAATACTCACTTTTCCAATAATGGGTCTTACCACTTTTTGTAACGTTTTACTGCTAGTAACCCAAAATTCACGGCCAAACAAAAATGTGCAAACGTTTGTACCGCTGATTTTAGGGTTGATGTTTCGAGTTTATGTTCAACATTACTCATCTTTGGATGCGTCATTAAGGTCTAGTATTATAGTATTAGAATACATCCCAAGCGAATGTACTAGCTTCAGATCCGCCTTATTTAACTCGGTCCTCTCTGCGGTGCCTTGTATGCTCATGGTGAATGCCTTTATTTCAACCAATAACGTTACTAATTGTTCCATATATGATGATTTATCCGGGTTTGCTTTGATTGCGTTGATTGCTTTGTATCGTGCCTTTAGTTGTTTAAATATTTCATTAAGATTCTTTTGCTCTATTTTTCTTTTGGCTAAAAATACGCTTAAGGGTATGACTACTCCGCTGAGAGCGGTAATAATGAAATATTTAACAGTATAGTCAGATGATGCATCAGGCTTTTCTACCGCTATGTCTTCACTCTTTATATATTCATTGAGTAATCCATAGAGTTTTCGACTGGTGAGCACGGCACCGGCACCAATTGCGATTGTTTTGAGAGAAGGGATGTAATCTCCTACTGCATCATATGATGGATACAGATTTTCTTTCGGTTCTGGCGATAGGGCATCTGCATTATTATCTACAAGCTCATTTTCTTGATTGATAATTAATGCTTCATGCTCTTCTGATATCAATGGTGCTTCAGCACAGAGTGATGAGACAAGACAAAGATATACAAGATATCTAGCATGGTTATGCATGAATACTCCTTAGCAATTTGTACTGTAAGTGGTTAATCTTCTACTAGTTCCAAGACTAAAGGGAGAGAGTCTATAAAACCTCCATTTTGAATTACTTGTTCTAATTGGGTTTTCAGTTTTAGTAGATTAATCTTTAATGCTTCACGTTTATCATCATATAGGCTCACTTTAGGGGTACGAATATCCTCCCAATATGTTCTTACGTCTATTAAGAGAGTAGCGAGGGCATGTGTGTAACTCTCCTCGTCATGGTAAGAGCTTTCATCTTGCAGCTTAATATATTGTTTTTTTATACTACGTAATGGGTCTTTCAACTCGAGATGTCGTTTGAATTGGTATACTATTCCTACCATGGCGACTATTGCCACGAAAGAGAGTCCAACCAGTTCTCCGATATTCGGTGAATGCAGTTTAGATTCAACCTTACTCATGACTGGTGTTTCAATACTCATTCTTTCTTTGAGCAGTGAATATAGTTTTCGTCCCGTCAAAACGGTACCGGTACCAATAGCAATGGTTTTAAGCGACGGTACATTATCCTTAATAATATCGTAAGAAGTATGGAGATTTTCTGTAAGTTCTTCTTTCCATGGTGCACTTGTTTCAACCTCTATTGAAGCTAGATCTTCTTGAAGCTCGCCAGTGGCTAATGGAGCGTCTGCATATAGTGGCGTGACAAGGCAAAGATATACGAGATATTTGATACTAGCTTTCATATTTTCTCCTCGGCAAAATAATACGTTATGACAATCGGACTATATCATTTAACGAATAAGATATTCAACGTTTTCTTCGATTCTATGGTAGCAGAGTATATAATTTGCTTGAATGGTTGTACTTGCATCCCTTTGCGAGGTAGACTCCTCCACAGAAATAACCATATGTGTATTGTATGAGGAGCATTGAATTCCATGAAGACAACTGAGAAGCACGACGTTTCTGAGGTTCATGAACCGTCTAAACATACCTTTACCGGTAATATCCTCCTCTTTTATGCCTTTGATATTGGTGATGAAATCGATCTCAACGAAATAAAGAAGAGCGAACTGTTACCCACACGAGCGGTGTCACTTTCTCCCTACTTTAAAAACTATCATATTCCACTTGCCTTTCGTATGCCGCTTGAAGCTACTGAAGATGCAAAAACTGAATCTGATTGTATCCTGAGCAGAATTCACCACTTTGGCGTATTATCCTTTTGTTACTGTGTACCATTTGAAGCGACATTTGATGTCCTTGGCCGTACTATTATTGAAATGGATGAGCGATATAATCGTAAGAGTGAACGGGATGCCAAAGAAGTATTCGACAAAATTCTACGTACCATACGTAAACCACGTTTTTATCATCTCAAAAAAGAGTACTTTGTTATTCATGTTAATCCTCTTAAAGAACGTATATCGCCCGAGGACTTTAAAGATTTATACGGCAGCAAAATTGCTACGATGTTACGCCTAGAGACCCAAAAGCTTTCTGATTACCAACGTGATGAGATTCTTGCATCAACTACTGGGTACTATGGACAAGATTTTATCATCATTGATAGCCAGGCATCATTTGTGTATGACGATGAGTACTTTGAAACGATAGAGTTTTTTGAGTCAGCTAATATCCAACAACTCGAGCTTCAATATTTTGATCGGCTGCTCTATAAACAACTAAACTATTTTTATAGTGAAGGATCATTCAAAATTCCATTGAAGGCATATATGCCGCTTATTGGAAGAACGGTGGAATTGCCGATTACTCGTCTTTCCAAGTTACGCGTGGATATTTCAGTGATTACTGAACAACTGGAGAATAGTATCAGTATGGCTGGTGAGGCATATTATTCAAAATTGTATGCCATGCTAGTGGAGAAGCTTTCTATACCTGCCTGGAAAGTTTCAATAAATAAGAAGCTGAGCATTATTCATGATATCTATTCTATTTATCAAGATCATTTAGATGCGATCCACGAAGAGATCCTTACCGTGGTTATTATCATCTTAATTGCCATTGAAGCTTTTGGCACATTTGCTAAGTAGTTCAACGGGATTACTCCTCTTCTTGTCCTATATGCCTTGATGCTAAAATCTTTTCCCCTTGCTGGAGGAGAAGGTTTCTTGTTTCTTCATCAGTAGCAATGAAATTTTGAAATAACATTTTAACGAGTTCAAAAAGCTTTTCGATATCCTCTCCCCGTTTTTGAGCAGTTACCAAGTCCCCTTGCACTAATGCAAGTTTATCAAATAAGCGCTTTATTCGTTTATTAAGCCGATAAAAGAGAAAGAATATATAGAGCATCCCGCCAGGTATAAAAAAACGGGCTACCAAGTCTGATGCACTCGTGATCTCAAAGTATGACTGTCGGGTAGGTAAAGTATTATCATGAGAGCTTTTGAAATGTTGCCATAATTGGGTGGTGATGTACCCACTAGTTATTGCAGCAAGCATAGCAGCTACTTCTTTTTTTGTTGGGATATCTATGAATTGTTCATCGTTTTGTTTTATTTCTTCTGCAAAATCTATGTTATTTCCATTTGCATGTATCCCAATGGAATAGAACATTGATAGTGAGATAAAAAGATGAAAAATGGGAAAGGTTTTCATGTTGATTTTTAAGGTACTAATGTAGCATATGATTGTGTGATCTTAATCAAGGTCAGGAAGTAAGTAATCCTGGTGTTCGTTTAGCTTTTCAATTAACTTTTCAAAATCAGATCTTCCCTTCATTTCGATTTTTAGTCTTTCACATATATTGTTAAAATTCACGTAAAACATATTCCAGGTAAATTCATCCGCATTTTTTATGAGGTCCATTATGTCAGTAATATGCTTAAACCTAATGTTGAGCTCTGCAGCTTTGTGTGATTCGTCTATAGTAAGCTGATTTTTAAGCTTTGCGTTTTTTTGTGATTCGGTTGTATAAAGCTGATATCCTTTATCTTTTTTTATAAAGAAGGCCATCATCCCCACTAAGCCCGTGGCAATGAAAATTACCGCACCGTCTAACAAAGGATATTGAAGATTTATTGAGCTATTTGTTGCTTCTTTTGTTGTTAATCGTGCTATCGTTGGATTATTTTTCCACAGATACCATGCAGCTCCACCGATGACTCCACTTGTTGCTAGTAGTGCATTTTGACTGAATGATGACTGTTCTTTATTTGAAGATTGATTTTCTTCTGCAAGCATAGTTGAAGTTATGAGCAACCCTATCAAGCTACTCACCAGTATACTTCTCATATGGAAGGTTCCTTATTAATCTTCTTGGGTTTGTGTATTGAGCAATATTAAAGCGTCGTTAAGAGCTCTTATGCGGTCCCAGGCATTATCAAATCCCTTAGCATCAGGATCGATTTTACTTTTTAAGTTGTTGAGTTGGCGTAGAAGGACATTAACGAGTGTCAGATCAGTGGTTTTATTTGCTTCTAATGTTCCATGAGCCGTGAGCAATACATGTAAATTACTGCTTATTTGGTCTGAGGTATACCACTCATCGTTCACTTCTTCTATTAATTCTATATGGCTATTTCGAGTACGTTTACGATATGCCGTTAGACCTAGTAATATAGCCCCAAGTCCGCCAAAAGCATAATACTTTGCATTGCCGTCTTTTATCTCTATTGACGAACTACTGGCAGAAACCTGGTTTATGGTACCTGAGACAAGTTCATAAGCCTTCTTTGAGATCAAATTTCGATTTTTAGCTAGTTCGTACAATCCTATACTACTGGCGATAGCTGCTGATGCGCCGATAAGTACTTCTCTTGATGGAAGCCAATTTGTTGACTCTTCGCTTGATGCCTGTTCATTTTCAGCATGCGCTGTTTGTATTACTAATAGCAGCACTAATAACGAATACGAGATATATTTTCGATTAATATTCATGCTAGCTCCTAGGAATCAAAGTATTAAAATTTATTAAGTAAGGGGTGCACCTAATCTTCTGTTCGAATATTTTTCAAGTGTGCTTCAAAGTTGGTTATCATTGACAGTATTGAGTCTGGCATTTTTTCTAGTGAATTTCGTCTGCCAACAATAGACTGGTTATCATCTAAATAACCAGCAAAGGACCTGAGAGCCTTAAGTAACTTTTCTGTAGTTTGTATGTATTTGTTTGTGGGGGTAGGTATAACTATTAAATTTTCATACACCTGCTCATACTTATCATGGTTAATATGTGCGAGAAGAGAAACGTCATCTTCATTAGGGTCTTTTATTGTCGTTTTTAACCTTTTCCGGATTGTAGCAAAAGCATAACCGCACATAAGCCCTGCTAAAGCGTAAGGTACTACGTTCTTAAAAGTTAATGAAGTATCATTCTCGGATCTTGTAATATCGAAGGCTTTTTGTCCTCCGGTCAGTATGTGTATAAGCTCTGGATAGTTCTTATACAAAGCATACCCTAGGCCTGCTGTAGCAAGAACACCAGTTCCTATGAGTGCATTTTGTGCAACTGACGTTTCCTCTGAAGGACTTTCTTCGGGGCGTACACTGCCACTTAGCATAACAGTGAGTAATACGAGAGAAACTATTTTATTGTAATAATACTTCATCTTTTATGTACCTTTATGCTTCTTTCAACAATTATTGTGTCTCCACGTATTGCTGTAGCTTTAGATCGTATTGTAGACCGAGTCCACTTTCAAGTTTCAGCAATCGTGTCCAGGCCCATCCCATATCTTGATCGGAAGCAGCAGGGTTAAAACGTTTACGCAAAGACCTTACCATTGTGGCAAGAATCTCAACTATGCCTTCAGGTTCATCTTCGGTATCCTTTAGATTTAGCATGCAGCCTTCAAGGGCCTCAAGTTCGCTTCTTATGTCTTTGAAAGGTAAGAAACTAACAAACATAGAGTTTGGGCGCATACTTCGTCTGTTTCGCTTTTTCTTTTTTTTGATGACTTCCCGTTCTTTTATTTCTAACGGTCCACGCACTTTTTTTATCACTTGTTTTATTGTTTTGATTTCACGGTCTTTATACTCAAATTTATCAACAGCTACATCATTGATAACGTATTCCACCTCTTCGTCATCTTTAATTCTCTGTAATGCGACCAGGCACAGAACTAAACCCCCTAGTCCACCGACTAGGTATTCAGCGAGATTGGTCGACATGATGCCATTGCCTGCATCTGTAGCTCGTATGAGTACATCTTGATTGGTAAGTGCAGACAACACTCTTTGTACCATGGTTGGTTCATACTCAATGCACTGCACAGAGGATGATAGTATAAGTGTGAGTGATATTGCAGAGCATATATTTCTTGCATATGTGTTCATTATATGGTCCTTATTAAAACAATTTTTATTCAACATCATCGATTGATTCTAATAGTTTGGCATCTTGATTCATCTTGAGACGAATTTCATTCAACTTGGAAAGTGCATCTTCTTGTAGCTCACCTAATGAATCCCTACGAGCCGCAGGTCCTGGATATCTTTTGAGATACATACAAAACTTGTTAAGTTTTGTACGTAGTTTTCCTGTCTCGGCTGTGCGTATTTTTTTATTGTCAAAGTTGAATGCGTTTTCAATTGATTCGAACCACCAATGTAGGACAGTAGAAAGTTGTTCATCTGAGGTAAACTCTTTACCTATGAGTACTTCAACTTCTTCGTTTACCTCGAGTGTTTTTTCAACATCTTTCCATTGAATATTTGGTAATAGCTCAATGATTTCTTCAATTTCTTCAACCTGGATGTCGCTCCAGACTATTACTTTTCTTTCGTATTCAACATCCTTTGTTATTAACCGTTTATGGGTAGGTTTCTTGCGTATTTTCAACGTAGCAAGTCCAAGGACTGAAACGAGACCAAATCCTGAGAAATAACCGGAAATGTTTTGCATGAATGAAGGACCAGCAGGTTTTGATTGTTCCTTTAATTCTGAAGCAAGTATATTGCTCACCTGCTTAATAAACTCTGGATAGTTCTGAATGACTTTATATCCAGCATATCCTGTGCCTGCAACGGCAAGTCCTACTGCCGCCTTGGTGGCGACAGAGGATTCTTGTTCCGTATCTTTAGGCATAACACTACCCGTCATGACGAGTAGTGAAAGCACCATCGTACTTATGTGTCTGCTATTCATCTTCACTACATAGCTCCTAAAAATAAAGAGAACAGTGTTATTATTTTGACTTCTCGATCAGATTGGTCATAACTTTTACCCAAGCCTCTAATGCCGTAGCCATGTTATCATCAAGTGAACCACGTTTTTTAATCAGACCTTTCTCACTAATTATTGTCTTTTGCAAGGCGAGGATTTCTTTTTCAAGTGTTGTCAGCTCTTTTTTAGTATGTTTTCTCTTGGTGGTTTCTACGTTGTAGTTAGCTGAGACTTTGTTATATAGTTTACGCAGGTCACTTGAGCGCGTGTCATCATCTTTGAACATCAAACCTTTAATTGTTGTTCTTCCTTTGATAAGAGCACCGACAAGCATAAGGCCACCAAGGGTCCAGAATGCTTCAGTTTTGTGATCGCCAACAAATTCTACTGAATTGTTTATTGATCCAGTAACATTAAAACGTGAAGGAGTAGACCTGCCCATAAGTTTTTTTACCACTTCAGGGTATTTTTGAGCAAGTACATAAACTGAAGCAGTTGTTCCACCAACAATAGCGGCACCAATAGCCACTTCTTCTGCTGTAGGCATTTCCATTGTTGATTCATCTTTTTGATTAACTTTAGCTTGCATAAGCGGTGCACTAAAGAAAGATACTGCCAATGCGGCTATTACGAGATTTATACGATTCATTTCCATCACATGTTCCTTACGGTTTTATATACACATACAGTCCAATACATAACAAGACTAGGAGTACGTTAACATTTCTCCTATTATTTGTCGAAACATTAATATTTTTCTTATTTATTTGTCGTATATATTGCCTCCTTCATTTCTTTTATGAGTGTTTCTATTCTTGAAATTCCTTCTTCTGTTTCTTTTCGATCTGATTCAATAAGTAACATTTCTTTCATCAACTGTGATTGACGCTTACCTTCTTCTGTTACCTGAATTTGTATGTTATCAAGCTCGATGCCTATTGTAGAAAATTTCTCGAACATCTTTTTTAAATCCTCAATGGAGACATCCTCAATTATTCGAGTAGCAAGCAACTTTTGAAGTGTGATAAGTATCCCTATACCTAACAAGCAGCTGCCAATAGTTAATACCTTATTTCTCTTCAATGTTAATGTTATTGAAGATGTGTTTTTTGCTGGATGTATATAATGAGGAGTAAGTGATGTGAAAAACATCACTATGAGAATATATACGCTCGTCTTATTCACGGTATCCCCCTCTGTGAAGACTATATAACGAGTAAACTGTGTGAATACTTTAATAATAATTTTACGGCTTGTCTAATGGGGTGCTTTCTAAGAACTATATCCGGTACTCATTATAATT
>SDBT01005564.1_pt1 | contig 21114 bp, 18 predicted proteins | sample 2277101 | NCBI WGS metagenome assembly SDBT01 (sample SAMN10404973, study PRJNA504765) | marine sediment metagenome | isolation source: marine sediment core GS10_PC15, 103 cmbsf | place: Arctic Ocean: Southern Knipovich Ridge | collected 2010
CATAGTCATCAGTAAATTCGTTATCTGCTCCCTGATTACACGCTCCTTTGGCTACAGCCTAAAGACCATTCTCTTCGTCGGCGCTGGTTTAACCCAGGTCGGTGAGTTCAGCTTCGTAATAGGCCAGGCAGGCCTAGAAACGGGAGTAATATCCAGAAATTTATATTCTTTGATACTGTCCAGCGCTATTCTCACCATATTATTCACACCCATCGCCTTCAAACTAGCTGGGCTAACATATAACTGGTTATCTGCCTCCAAACGCTTGGCACCTCTGGCGCAATTCGGCAGTGATAAGGCGCTGATCGATGTCAAAGAGACACTCTCTAAACATGTGGTCATCTGTGGGCATGGTCGCACCGGCAGCAATCTAGCCAATATCCTGCAGCAATACGACTTGCCCTACATTGTAATTGAGATGAATCCACAAATTATCTCAGAACTGCGGGCTCAGGGGGTGCCATGTATCTATGGTGATGCCGGTAGTGCTAAAATTCTGTCTATGGCCCACATAGATAAGGCTCGAGTCCTGGCACTCACCTGCCCTGACCCGATGGCAGAGATGACCGCCACCACCTACGCTAGAGAAGTTAACCCCGATATTGATGTCATAGCCAGGTCACCCGAAGAAACAGTAACCGAGCGACTAAGAGGACTAGGGGTCTCAGAAATAGTAGAGCCTGCCTTTGAAGCCAGCCTGGAATTTGTCAGGCACACTTTGAGCTACTACAAAGTAGATACTCTTGAAATCGAGGGCATAGTTTGTCCCTTCCTGAAGGAACGCGAGGGTGAAATCCCGCCTCAAGAATAATCTAGCCAGTCAAGAATTCATTTTGATTAGGCGAAGAGGACTAAAAAACTTTCCTTTATTGCATAGCAGGTTTAGCTATAAGACTCTAGGCGTGAAATTTGGCGGACCTTTTTACCCTAGTTTACTAACGACATTATAACTGGTACAGTTTTAGCGGGCAGGTCATGTTAGCAATCCCATCTTCTTATTTATTTCTTTCCACAATCTCTTTCTCAATCTAGCCTCGGCGGATGGTGGCGATAGTCCAGACTCTGGTCCTTCTGGTGAAGTCATTGACCTCTTCTTCGGTTCTGAAGTCTTCCTTACCGCAAGAGTCGTAGTGGACCATCTTTTCCTTATCTCTCATAAGCTTTGGCCTCGGCTTTGCGGCGGGATAGCCCACCGCCATCATATCATAGACTTCCAGTTCATCCGGTATTCCCAGCAGATTCTTGAGCTGGTAGTGTACCAAAGGCACTTGTACATCGCTCACCCATTGGGAAGCCAGCCCCAGCGTGGTGGCTGCCAGATGCATATATAGAAAAGCATTAGCCAGGCTGGAATTAAAAATGGACTCTCTTTCATGGGGGCTAAATCTGATTAACATTGGCAGTCCCGCCTTGGTCCTGGTATCACCAAATAGTATTATGAAGGCAGGAGCATTACGGTAGTCTGTCGGTTCTCTACTAGGCGATGGTTGCCACTTATCTCCCTGCCATGCCTCCCTGGCGAGTTCTATCCCAGGATAATGGGCACGACTGTAATCGGTAATAGCCTGCACGATGCTGTCTTTCAATTCCTGTTTTTTGACCACGAAGAATTCCCACGGTTGCAAGTTAAAGCCGGAGGGAGCCCAGCAAGCCGCTTCAATTATCTTTCCCACGTATTCATCAGGTATGGGGTCTGTCTTGAACCGCCGAACGCTCCGCCTGTTCTTGACCAATTCTAGAAGGCCCTCGTAGTCCATAATAACCTCCTCTTTTTCATGTCACCAGTATAACTCTACACTATTCCTTTAATTCAAGCCAGAAAAAGCATTGACGCTTTCAGCTTGCACATTTACTTCTGTGGATTTTCTACCATACGAAATGACGCTTTGTTCACTGTCTGCTAAAAAGGTGCGCCGAATTTCACGCCTGAAAGCTAGACATGAAAGTATGAGACAAAAAAGGAAACTTACTGCTTCTTTTTTTCATTCTTGTTAGTATCTTCCCCCTTTGTATCCGATCGGCTCGCTAGTTCTACTATTGCCTGATCATAGGCAGTTTCTTGAATTCGTGTGAAGGACATTATGGCCACAATGTCTTTCATTAGTGCAAAAACTGCCATCAAAAACAAATAAAGTGGGATCACTAAAATGGGGAAATGAAGACCGTCAATAATAACTCCCGTGCCACCAATTATAGCAAACACCAATGTGAATATAAGTATTATTACCCATGCTATGATAAGTGGTGAGAATGTAGTGGTAGCGCGGATTTGCAATTCTGCCGTGCTAAGCAGTCTCAGGGTATGTTTTATTTCCCTGTTACATAAATAGGCGTCGCGAAGCTGTAGTTCAAATGAGTTATATTCAGCAAAATCTCCAGGATCAAGTTCTCTAGCGTGCCTTTTTGCTTGCTCGGTAGCCCAACCAATAAATTTATCAGCTTCCTCAATTTCTTTCATATCTATTGTTTGACCGGGTGTGTAGCGAACACTCTTATCGTAGAGTGGAGCTAGGTGTCGAGAAATCTCAGGATGGTGCAGTGCAGATTTTTCCATTTGTGTCCTAATTCCTACCCCCGCTTGAGCCAATCTTTCAGTGAGTTTATCTCTCCAATCTATGATGTGCCGACTAAAAAAGAAGAATAAAGCTAACGATATGGCAAGCAATGCACCGGAAATAGTAGCGATCGCAGACAGAATAGAGACAAAGCTGTTGGCAACAATAGTAATCCGGTCGCTTAGTAGGAAGTGAAGAATTACCGCTAACCCAATTGCCACGAGGGCATGAAGTAACACTTGCTTAAATGAGCGAAAGGCATATCTATCCAGACTTATACGCATATGTTACCCAGTAATCTTGAAACTCATTTCATAGATGATTGTATCAATAGTGTAGCTGCTGTGCAAATAACATCTTCTCGAACAGAAACATTGGCAGATATTGGCTATAGAATTTTTATCACTAGAAGCTAGGTCGGTATTGGCAATTGTTCTGAATTTGATATAATTAAGATACGAGGTGAAGATAATGTGGAGTGTTCGAGAAGCAGCAAGTAGGCTCGGTATATCTGAAGCCAGGGTGAGGAAATTCCGCCATCTTATCAACGACCAGTGGGAAGCGTTGCAGGGGCGTTTAGGGACGAGTTTGGAGAGATAGGGAATCAGCTGTGCTCGTCAGTAATGGTAAGCAAGATCCCTATCTCTACCTAACTACAGCTAAAAAGAGCGATCCCGGATATGTTAGTGTCGTAGCAGAAGTCTTATTGGATAACGGGTACGGGCTCAGGTGAAAACAGTGCTCCAAATACTCTCAAAAACCAAATACATAACCGGCCTCCAGTGCCCAAGATTGATCTGGATCGACATCCACGAACCGGAAAAAATACCCGAGACTGATCCAGTCACCCAGTACCTCTTCGACCAGGGGCATCTTGTTGGTGAGCTGGCCAAGAGGCTGTTTCCTGACGGCATTGATATTTCAACGGACGACTTCATGGGAAATATCTCCAGTACAATGGACCTCTTAGGGGAGAGGAAACCCTTATTTGAAGCTGGAATACTTGCAGGGAAGCTATACTCCAGGGTAGACATCCTCAATCCAGCCGCTGAAGAAGAATGGGACATCGTTGAGGTAAAGAGTTCGACCAGCGTAAAAGATGTCCATATTAATGACGTGGCTTATCAGCGTTACTGTTGTAATCAATCCGGGTTAAATATTAGAAAATGCTACCTTGCTTTAATCAACAATCAGTACATGAAGGATGGGGAGATTGACCCGGAAGGCCTTTTTAATATCCATGACGTTACCGACCAAGTGGAAGAAGCGAGCTCAGGCATGCAGGACAGGATTGATGGCATACTGGAAGTCGTTAGTCAGGAAACATGCCCTAAAATGATAATCGGACCGCACTGTAGAGATCCCTATGAATGCCCGCTTACAGACTGCTGGGATTCCCTCCCTGAACACAATATATTTTCACTCTACTATGGTGGAAAGAAGTCATTCGAAATGTATAACAGTGGCATAATAACCGTTGGAGAAATACCGGATGGTTACAAATTGAACGATAAACAGCGTATTCAGCAAGCTTGTGTTGTCAGTAGTGAACCACATGTAGACAGGGAAGCTATTCATGGTTTCCTGTCGTCTCTGGAGTATCCCCTGTACTATCTTGATTTTGAAACAATCGGTCCTGCCGTACCGATGTTTGATGGCACCCGGCCGTACCAGGACATTCCTTTCCAGTTCTCCCTTCACGTAGTTAAAGACGAATTTTCACAGCCAAAACATTTTTCTTTCCTTGCTAATGGTACCGATGATCCCAGGCCTGCTCTACTGTCTAAACTCCAAAAAATTCTTGGTAATTCCGGCAGTATTATTGCCTATAACAAAGGATTTGAAGAAGGAATCTTGAAAGACCTGACACCGGCCTTTCCGGAGTATAGTGACTGGATAGAGCAGGTGTGTAGCAGATTGGTTGATTTGCTGGCGCCGTTTAGAAACTTCGATTACTATCACCCCCTACAAAAAGGCACTGCTTCGCTTAAGGCTGTATTACCAGCAATAACAGGCAGGGGATACGAAGACCTGGACATTAACGATGGACAGTTAGCCAGCATCTCTTTCCTATCAGCAACATTCGGTGATATACCCGAAGCAGAGAGAGCGCAGGTAATGGAGAATCTCGAAAAATACTGTTGCAGGGATACCGAGGGCATGATATGGATTGTGGATAGGTTGAGGGAATTATCTTTGTAGATATGAGCAATTGGTAAATACATATTCTGTCGTCAGTAACACAAATATATAGTGCCCAGTAAATACTAAAGTGAGGTTATAATATTTTATGAGTTACTCAGAATCACCACCGATGACAATTGATGCCAGTAAGCAATACACTGCCACCATCGAAACAGAGAGGGGAATCATTGTGCTAGAGCTGTTCGCTAGTGATGTTCCAGTAACGGTGAACAATTTCGTATTTCTTGCCCGTGAGGGATTCTATGATAATACAACATTCCACCGTGTTATCCCTGACTTTATGGCTCAAGGAGGAGATCCTACTGGAACCGGAACGGGTGGCCCTGGTTACAAGTTTGCTGATGAATTTACCAAGCACACCCATGTCGCCGGGGCGCTATCAATGGCTAATTCCGGCCCCAATACGAATGGTTCTCAGTTTTTCATTACTTATACTCCACAAACCCACCTTGACCGTAAGCACTCGGTATTTGGTAAGCTGGCACTCGGAACAAAAACTCTCAAAGCACTTAAGAATGGTGATACTATAGTACGAATAACTATAGAGGAAAGCTAGACGTTCAGAATGGTCAACATCCGGCTCATTTCGTGACCACTTTGCGAGTCTTATGTCGTCTGTTATTCTAACTTAAGAAGTGGTATCCTTTGTGGGGGCAAGTCATTCCTGATCCGGGATATTGAAACCGGCACTATACTGTTTGTTGGACGCGTGGTAAATCCAAGCAGTTAAACCGGTCTCAGTTTCATACAGGAAACACACGCCCGACAATAGCCGCATCTACGTTCTACGCTTTTAGCATTACTCGCTCTCAGGTCTTGGTTCTTGATGGCCTTGATCAGTTTCCATTTCAGTCGGTCTACCCAAACTCTGTTTCTGTAGCCACATAGCAAAGCCCACTGTTGCCTTCAGGAGATCCTTCTCAGCTTTTTGCATGTAACGGATGTCTCCGGTCCTCTTGGTTATATTCGGCGCTTGCCAGTATTTTTTGTACCTTTGCAATACATGCTTGGAGATCTCAAGTAATTTCCAGTAATCACTCTTCTCGCCGATAGCGAGTATTGCCGGGTCATCATCGGGGCCTATGCCAAGCAGGTGCGTTTCAACGATGTGTTTCGACAAGATCTCTTTCTTTTGTAGAACCTCCAAGGCATTTCCTAAGTAATAAGCGCCCACTTGCAGCATATGAGCTGCCGTTGGCCCCAGTGGGGCACCATACCGGGATGCCAAGTAGTGAACCAGATCGATAATTCCCTCCTCGATTGTTACATTAAATTGCTTTTTCTTCTTTGTTACGAGCTCACCCTCATCAGCTGAACGGAGTAACCTTGCCTTGATTGCCGTTATTATGTTCACTTTTTCCTCCCTGCGTATTCCTAGATTTTCTTTCTATATACAGCTGTATTTACCAGGAAATCCACAGCTACTTGAATTTCCGGGCTTCTATTCAATGTTTTAGTACCATTTCCACCCCCTTATCAACCTTTTACTCCCTTAGAACTCATCGTCCTCGTCCAGCAAGTCGCCGCTCGCCTGATCCTCGTATGCAATTTTTTTCACCTCACGCACGAGGTAGTCAAAACAACGCGGCGAAATTTTAACCTCTTCCGCCAAAACATCAAGCTGCCTGAGGATTACCAAGACATCTCTCAACGTGAACATTGATTTTTACCTCCTTTTTTAGTCTGTCTTTTTGCTCTCTTCGATTGTCTTTTTATTTGTGCATATGCATCACCCCCGCTTACTCTGTTTTCGTTACCACCATTATTGGATTGAATGATTTCAAGCAGAATCGACGACAAGCGTACGAGTCCGCGGTAGCTTGCGGAATCCTCCACAACCTTTGTTAATCCTGGTTTTACTTTTTTAAAACTTGTTTTCCTGGTCATGGCATTATAAAGTTCCGGAAAATAAAAATGCCGAACCTCATAAGTTCGGCATTTAAAGTTAAAATTACGGCGTCGCCTGCGTCCGCCCGATTGAATTATTCAGTTTTTAAGCTGCTAGATTATCTATACCATATTTCACCTTGCCTTGTCAACTTTAAACCACAACAACTACATTCCGCACGCCCAGGGGGATTTACTTAGGTTGTAAACTATTGACAATGACCGCTCATCTGTTTAAAGTATCCATCATATGGGTTCAGCTAGTAAACTTCTGTTACTTTATGAGAAGGCTTTGAATAGATTAAGAGGTATATGAGGTTGGCGACGATGGAGCTACTCAAGGTTATCTGTCCTGCTTGCGGGCAGCAAGTTGAGGCTGTACTAAGGGATGGTCGGGTTAAAGGATACTGCGCTATTGCCAAGCAGTACGTGGACTTTTTAATTGAAACAAAGCTAGAAAGAAAGAGCTATCGACAAGACCCAGAGTATAGAGCCAAGATGAGTGCTGCTATCAAGCAACTGTGGCAAGACCCCGAGTATCGAGCCAAGCATAGCGCTGCTCATAGAAACAAAGGAGCTGGGGCAAATCCTTCCTAGTAAGGCTGAATATTCCGAAAAGAAGGCAATCCTGTCAGCCTGTGAGAATTCTTTATTGCCAAGGTATCCCAAAATAATCGAACAGGCTGATAAATGTAATAAAGATGGAAAAACTGAGGACACTTAGTCGTCAGGATTGCCAGATATTTGATATTTAGCAACAGGATTGTGCCATTAAATGACAGATAACGTGCACTTTTTGGCCAAGGTCTCGGATTTCTAGGCGTTTCTAGGTCGTTCTAGAAGGCAAATCTAGAAATATACGAAAACCAGCTATTTAGAGCCGGTCAAGTGGGCTTGATGTGTTTGAAACCTGCTTGATGGCAATTCAAACACAATAAGGCGACCATTATCCGCACTTGTTGGACCCTTGAGCAATTTCTTGTGGATAATAAAGGCTCGAAAATGAAAATTTAGGTAATAAAAATGGGCTGGACATTACTTTTGTGGAAATATCCAGCCCATATTATGTCCCGAAGGTGTAATAACGGTTATGCTTTTCCAATTCTAAACATCTTGGTGCCACAACTTGGGCATGTACCTTGTGTTGCTGGCCTCCCGTTCTTCATGGTTATGGCCTTAGCATCTTTCATTTCTCTTTTGGTGCGGCACTTAACGCAATACGCTTGCATTAGTTTCACCTCCCTTTTTGGTATGAACAATAAGCTATTCCTTCCCATAATGTCAACAGTCTTTTGAGAGTTGCACTTTATGGCTTTTTGTGTTGGAGGGAGATGAGGCGCTTTGATTCGTGTCTCGCACCAAGACCACCGCGGGCAGCTGCTCAATTAAAACCTTGGACTACTATCGCTGCAATGACTGCTCTCACTCATTGTGCACGCGGCTACGGCTCTTCCATGCATTGACAGGAATCATGTACGAAGTCAATTTGCTTTGCACCGACAAGGTAATCGAAGCGCTCTGGATGACATGTGAGAATGAAGATCTGTAGCTGGCCAAACTGCCGTTGACCTTCCTGATATGCTGGCTTACCCTCTGCTGCAGACTTGAGGATGTCAAGCATACTACGGTGTTTGATTGGATCGGCATGAGCCAAGGGGTCGTCAAGTATGGCTACTTCGGGCTCATCCTTGGCCAGAATGCCGCCAAGCGCTAGGCGGACCAACAGAGCAAGTTGTTCCTCAGTGCCAAAGGATTCTTCTGAGAAGGGGATCGCCGCCTGGTCATCTCCTGCCTCGAAGGAGATAAGTCCAGTAGGGAAGTACGACTGTTTGAACGCGACATCCCGATAATCATCTATTCCGAGACCATAAATCCAGCCGAGCACTCGCTCTCTTATTGGATCCGTGGTACTCCGTACCTGGGAGTCGCGCGCATGCTCGAAAAGTTGGCGGAGGTGTTTATGAGCTTGAGCTTCCACCGTCGCCTCCTCCAGTCTGAACGTGATTTCCTGGATAGCCCGCTCAGCCTCCACCATCTCGGCATGGAGGCCTTCGGTAGCTTTCAACTCACCACGATACCTCTCAAGAGTTCGCTGGGCTATCACTAGCCGCGCTCGCCTTTGTCCGAGAGCATTGCTTGCTGTTTTCAGCCGATCATCAATGGTCCTTTCTGCCTCGGTGAGAGTTGTATCGGAGACTTCTCGCTCTGCCTCTCTCTTCCTTTCTGCTGCTTTGTCAAGTGCTTCCTTCAGGGAAACTGAATCGCCCATATTCTTCAGTCGGTCTCGTAGGTTGTTTGCAATGGCTTGTGCTTCAATCACTGCCTCTTTGGCTTTCATATACTTTTCAGTATGCGTCTGCGCTGCTTGCCTAGCATCAGAGGCATCCTCCTCAGCTCCTTTGCGTGCAGTAGCTAGTTCCTCACTCGTTCGTTGATACTCCTCTTCGAGTTTGCCCAGCTCTTCTTCGTCCGGTGTCCAGTCCTTGAGATTGGGCCTCCGGTCTAAAACAACATGTAGTTCTGCCTCCAGTCTTTGACGATCAGAAGCTGGGACCGCAACACCTGCTGGCGCCAAGTCGTTCAATTTTGCCCTGCTTTCTTCGAGTTGCTTTTCGAGGTACCTGCGGGCCATGCTTCTTTGAGCAAGACGGTCAAGAGCTTCCTCCGCCTTCGGGTCTTCTTCCCAGGCTGCCACATTGTCGCGGAACTGTGTCTCAAGCGAGGAACATCGACGAGCTGCCTCTTCAAGGTCGAAGTCCCTCTCTCGTCTACCTACTTCGACAGTGCCGAATTGGGGTATCTGTAGAACAACACGCTGCTGGATAGACAGGGCCTTGGGTATTCCTCCTGAAAGGCTAACTTCTTTGGTGTCTCCCGAGTCGCATGACGCGAGGATCGTTTGGTCATTGGTGCTAGTCAAGACTACGTTCAAACCACCGGCTTTGAGTTGTGTCCTGAGTTTAAGAATTTCGAATGACATCGCTCTGAGATCGTTGAGTTCTTTCTCAGATGGTGCTGGTGTTTTCGCCAACTTGTCCTCGAACTCAGCTATCTCGTGCTCAGCTGCCGACACCTTATTGATCGCTTCGTTCAACAAGGCTAACCTATTGCTTGTATCGACAAGTTTCCGCCTGTCGCGGAGTTCGGTGCCTTGCTGGTTGTGTATGTCTTCACGGTTGCGCGCTTCGGTCGCCATTGACTGGGCCTCGAACTGAGCCGCTCTGCTGCGTTCACACTCGTGTCCGGCGCTTTCAGCAGCAGCATTGGCTACGATTAGCTGATTCTCTGCCTCTGCCAATCGACCCTGCAGCTGTTTGAAGTTATTGTATGCTTCCTCGCACGAATTGAACTCCATCTCCGCGACTTTCAGCTGTCCTAGTGCCTTCTCGTGTACTTGGCGGCGTTCCTGCGATTGCTTCTGTTCTGCCTCAAGGGCGACGACTTCCTGTTCTGATTCTGCAACTTGCTTCTCACAGACCGAGATTTCTGTTTCAGTCTCCTCAACACGTAGGGTGGTCTCTTCTGCTTGCCTCAGCTTTTGCCTGGCTTGCCGAAGCACCTCTTCCTGCTCGTTCTTTTCCCCCCGCAGTGCTACTAAGGGCGAACCGCTTTTCTCTGCCATCTTCTCGGTGAACCAGCGCGAGCAACGTTTGTCCAATGCCTTCTTAAAGTCGATATCTTCTGACGTTACCAATGTCCCGAGAATACTCTCGAGTCGTTTCTCAAGCGTCTCGTCCAAGCCCTTCCCTTCAGGGAGCGTGGTTACACCTTGTTTCAGCCAAAGGAGACGATTCAGACCCTGCTCTGACGAGTGGGAGCCCAGAATCTCCCTCACGTTGCGACTAGCCTCCTTAGGTTCGCTAATCTCGGTCACCCAGCGTCCGCTCGCCCATCGCTCGAGCAAAGACATGCCGTCCTTCCCCTTGGAAAAGACCTTTGAGACCCTATAACGGACTCTGCCGATTTCAAATTCCACTACTATCCTGGGAGACTTCTTTGTGCTCCGAGGGATAGCGTTCACGATGTCTCTATGTCCTGAGTCGTGATCATAGTCATATAGGCAGTAGCGCACGGCCCTAAACAGGCTGGATTTGCCACTACGGTTGGGGCCGTGTAGCACGATGACACCATCAGGCAGGTCGGACAGCTTCGCGTGGTCTATACAGCACCAGTTCTCTACCTCAATAGCACGTATAATCATTGTTGCACCTCTTTAGCTATCTGGTAGAGCACCATTATTGCTCGCTCGGCCATGGCCTTTCTTGAGCCAGCCTCTTCTGACTCGTCTTCGGTAGTAGCCTTAGCTTCAGTGATGAGACCTTCTAGAACAAGACGCAAAACGCCTCTCCCGGCAACTTCCCGTATCTCTTCTTCTTCTGGCGTCAGGTGAAGCCTGCTCGTGTCAACCTCATGATGCAGATATCGTTCTTTCAATACATCCTTCAGTTCATCTAACCGTAGCATCGCCTTAGCGTTGAGAACGCCCTCTAGGCGAAGTCGTACCAGTGACCGCTCTGGCATAGGTCGGGTTGCGATTTTAGAGATGAGCTGCCCCACTTCCTTCTCCGTGAGAAGTGTGTAAGCTTCACTCGTCCACTTCAAGTGTCCAACACTTAAGCGCTCAATCCGAGGCTTGGCACGAGGCCGATCTATGGTAACAAGAAGCACCTCGCCTGATCCTTCGTCAAGGAAGACATCTCTGTTCGCATCGGGGGCATAGGAAACCCAGCCGATGTACGGACTATCAGCGCCACGGAAACACATTGGCTCATGCACACCTGGGTAGGTGGCACGACATGTGCCGTCGGCGTCGTAATAGAAGCCCATTTTGTGCCAGTGGCCTAGTGCAAGGTAGTCCAGCCCCTTGTTTTCAGCAGCGTGCATATCTATGAGATGGTCATCATCAGGCAAGTTCTGTCTGTCTCGGATACTACCGTGAGCAACACCGATACGTATCACGCTATCGTCTTCCAATGTAGACCGAGGCGGTATCCATAGGGTGGGGTCTTCCAGTGAGGTCTTGCGAAAGACTGGGCAAGGGAACAAAATTACTCCAGGTTTGACTTCAAGCGACTGTCGGCCACACAATACCTTAAGTCTTTTTGTCTGCTCTTGGCTCCAAGGCTCCCGTTCCCAAACTGATCCAGGTAGTAGGGGATCGTGATTGCCCGGCAGCACGAATACTGGCACGGTAGAACTCTCAAGAATATGAAACGTCCTTCGCGAGGTAGTCGAGTCAATGGCATTGTCGTCGAAGAGGTCACCCGCAATGATGATGAAATCAGCCGCACGATTCTTTGCTTCCGCCAGAATGTTCTCCAGTGCCTGTATGCGCGCACCTCGAACCTTATCTGCGCAATCCTTGTCAAAGCGTGTCAAACGAAGCCCTAAGTGCAAATCGGCGGCGTGAATAAAGCTAATCTTCATACCAATGCATCTCTCATTATTTGAGCGCAGCCAGAATGAACTACCGGATAACTGGTGTCTCGCTGCAAGCGGCAAGCTTCAAATAATTCCTTATGATGCTGTGTGTGCCCATGACTCACCTATCAATCTGGCCTCTTTCTACTATCGTATGCGAAATAATAACGGTTTTGGGCAAAGAAATCAATTCTGTCTTCCGCAGAAAGGCCGCACTTTCTCCAGTATACGAAGGATAAGGTTGTTACTAACTGGGGGCACAACATGACGAAATATTACTCCGATCCTATGACAAGGTCACTTTATGCAGGCCAGCAGCCAAAAATGATAAGCCTGTTGTTGGATTAGACTCTAGCGTTACTATATATATTAATAGAGAAGCGATGTTGGTTTGAATGTCCTTCCCATCATACGCGGCGTCTACATATACCGGTTCCTGTTCAATAACGGTCTCTTCAGTAACTAGTTCTTCCGTTATGCAGGCAGAGACCACCATACCTAGCAAAACCACCAGCAGCAAACTCAGTTTTTATTCTTAGAATTTATGATTCTGTCTAGTTCTTTAATGTTTTCTGTTGCTTCGCTTATATATTCGTGAGAAGCTTCTATCCCTATATATCGCCTTCCTAATAGCATAGCTGCCATTGCTGTTGTCCCGACTCCAGAAAACGGGTCCAAGACTATGTCACCCTTCTTAGTAAATAGTCTTATGAACCAACTAGGCAATTCAATTGGAAAAGCGGCACTGTGATTACGATTCGAGCACTCTGTTGCGATATTCACAACTGTTGTTGGTTCAACATAATGTTCTTTTTCGAATACTAAAGCGTTATGCGGATATACCTTTCTTTTGTTCAACCAATTTGAAACATTCCTACCAAAGTTACTATTTGTACCAGAGACATATCTAATGAAATCTTTTTCTGTCATTGATTTAAATCTTTGCTTAGCCCAATCTCCAATTGGCACTTTAACTGCGTCTTGATACATTTTGAATTTCCTCTGCTTGGTAAAATGCAAGCATCGCTCCCAGTTATCACGGAATCTATTTGGCCATTTCCCAGGATATGAATTCTTCTTGTACCAGCAATATTCTTCAGTCCATAGCCAGCCTTGTTCTTTCAGAGCTAAGATTAGTTCTAAAACATAAGTTTCACGCTCACCATTCCTGACATGCTCCTTGATGTTCAAAACAAAGGATCCGGTTGGCTTTACTATCCTGTATAATTGCTCAGAAATGGGAAGAAACCATTCAACGTATTTACGGGGATTAATTCCACCATATGAGCTTTTCCTTCTGTCAGAATAAGGTGGCGAAGTAATTATAAGATCAATACTGTCATTAGGTAGTACCTTCAAGGCATCAGGACATTCACCATGGATAATCCTATCTACTACAGTCATAGAGCCGTTCCGCCCATCAACCATTCGTGATATAATACCCTCATGATATCCAATATATTATATCATAACTCATCTATGAAGGTCCAGTCCTAAATATCATATACGTGTCGTTTGTAGTTTAATCGCAAATTAGAGGATAATGGCAGTAGAAATTTGACTGGAGGTGAGGAAATGCCAACAGAGTCACAAATTCCGACTACGGGTCCACTTAGTTCATTAACAAATGCTGACCGTACAGAAATATGTGATTATTTGTACTATGGTGGAACCAGACACCTATGTAGAGCTTACAGAATCCCTCTGCAGTTACTTCACTTCAATATCGAAAATGGAAGATATCGTACAAAATATATTGTATTGAAGGCAGCAAATCCTGGTGTTAATATCGATCCTCAGGAGGAAAGGTGGGCTCAAGAAATATTGAAGTTACTAAATGGGACATTTGTTGACCCAAATACTGGCGTTAATACACAGAAGGACAGGGCTCACTTTGAGGCACTAAAAGAAGACATACGTAACCGAGGCCAAGAGCGCCCCGGTATAGTACTAGAAAATGGGGGTGTTATTAGTGGTAATCGACGTCTTGCGTCGCTTAGGACTCTCTATAATGAGGCAAATGAACAAAGATTCGGAGTATTTGAAGCGTTTATCATTCCCAGCGGTGGCCCCGTATCCGCCGCTGATAGGTGGAGATTGGAGATGTCAGCACAGGTTGGGCAAGCCCGCCTCACACGTAAGTACGAAGCAATGGAACGGCTTTTAAAGATTGAGGAGGGAGTATACCTACTGATGGAACAGGACCCACAGGTTACCGAAGACATCGCAATTCGAGCGGTCGCCAACGATTTTGGAGATGATCCTGAACCATTACTTGACGATCTCATATCCCTTCGGCACATTAGAGACTATCTAATAGCTATTGGACATCCCGAGGAATGGTGGCTAGCAGAAAGATTGACCGAAGTATTTCTTGAAATAGAACCTACTATGGTAGCTGCAGTTAGGCAGGGTATGGACGTCAGCGAGCAAGGTGCTCTTAAACGTCAGTTATTTAATATAATCAAAAGTGAACAAGCAACGTTCGACCTGATCAGGACGATAAGGCAGGCCATTGGAACTAGCAGACGCAACCCACCAATTCCATCGGCAACGAGAATGCTCATAGATGATGCTCCATATATTGAAGGGCTCCAAATGCAGCAGACCCAAACAGATAAGGAACAAGTAGCACAATTGGTTGAATCATTTACTGGCGAAGTACAGGCCAGAAAGGACGAGCAACGTCCAGTTACACTTGCCGAGCGTGCGGTCACGAATTTGAGAGCATTGAATGATGTAGTTACCCGTGGTATATCTGATACTGCAATAAAACCTCAGCTCATTGAGAAAGTCAGAGAAGCTGAGGAGTTGACTGAGCAGTGTTTATCTAGCCTTTCTGCTTAGCTGGTCCCAGATTTCATATGTACAGGCATACTTGCTAGAAGCTACAGTAGTACACCTCAATGGAGGGTGTAGTGGCCGTTCATATTCATGAAGACTCCAGTGGTCGATTCATAATAGATATATCCAGCGAGCCTGGAATACAGACATCTGCCGGATTTAATAATCTGCTTTTTGCCTTCGCAGTTGTTGACCGAAGAAGTGATAGACTTTTACTTGATTCCAGCGACAAGTCAACTGAGCCCCTGGCGTATTTGGTTGAGGGGCTACGCAACCTTGGGTATACAGTGGTTCTCAGTGATGCGCTACAGACCCGGTATGACAGTTATCATAGGGAGTTAACCCTCATAAGGCAACTCGAAAGAAGTGCCCAGAGGAACGCAAGACCCTTCGACTCTGAAACGGCAGAAGTTTTACATGAAGTCTTGCCAGCAATCAATTTACTACCACATCAAGAGGCCTCTTTAGAACATATCCTTGCCGTACAAAATGCAGCGGTTTTTTCTGTACAAGGTAGTGGTAAAACTGCCGTAATATTGGCTGCATTCGCCGTGTGGCGTAATTTGGGAATGGTTGACAAGTTGTTTGTCATAGGTCCGCTGAGCTGTTTCAGTCCATGGGAAGAAGAATTTGAGCGTTGCTTTTCTAGGCCACCACAGGTATTACGTTGGTCAGGTTCAATTGTGCAGAGGAGGAGACTAGTTACGCAATTTCATGGGTCAGAATTGTTGCTGTGCTCTTACGACACTGCTTGTAGAGATGAAAGAATGCTTGCCGACCTCTTCCGACACTCGAGAGTTTTTCTTGTTCTCGACGAATCTCACTATATTAAGAATTTTGACATTGGAAGGAGAGCTGGGACAACCCTGCGGTTGAGTCCTGTTGCGTCATTTAGAGCAGTCTTAACAGGAACGCCTGCTCCACATTCGCTTTATGATATCTGGACTCAGTTTGCATTCCTTTGGCCTCATACTCTGAATCGGGTACTCGGTACGCGGCAACAGTTTCAAAACCTAATGGAGTACACTGAGTCGCCTGCACAAGAACTTCGCAGGCGACTTCTTCCGTTCTTTTCTCGTACAACGCAATCAGACCTCGGTCTGCCGCAACCGAGAGTGGAATTTGTACACATACTGGAGAGTTCTGTTCCTCGTGAGCAACGCCGAATAGTTGACCTATTAGAAATTAAAGTAGCTAGAGAGGCCATGAGACTAGTTGAAAGCATCCGTGACAGACAGACTCTGAGAGAGTGGCGGAGAGCACGGATAATTCGTCTTCTGCAGTCGGCATCGAATCCGGGGCTTTTAATTGGTGAACGTAGTTCTTTAATTCGGCTATCTATGGACATGGATCTCAGTGATTTGCTGCGCGACGCAGCAAGGTTCGACGATGGGGGGATTGTTTCAGCCAAGGTGTCTTGGACAGTTGGAAAAGTACGCGAATTGGTGGCAGAAGGTACCAAAGTAGTTATCTGGACCTCCTGGGTTAGCAATGTTAAACTACTCTCCCGACTATTATCTGATCTCAACCCTCTACTGTTATACGGCGAAATAAAGCCCTATGCGGAGACGAGCAATGATGAAGAGGAGGAAACAAGAGAAAGAAATATCATTGAATTTAAGACGAGAGAAGATAGACCTATTTTGATCGCCAACCCTGCTGCATGTGCGGAAGCTATCTCACTGCACAGAGAATGTCATAATGCCATATATCTTGATAGAACGTTTAATTGCGGTCAATTTCTTCAGTCTATGAATCGTATTCATCGTATTGGTCTACCTGAGGGAGTGCAAACCGTCTACTGGATTCCTATTCTTGGCTGTGCCATAGAACGGTCAGTAAATACTCGATTATCTCTTCGTCAAAGGATTATGTATGATTTCTTGGGTGATGATGCTCCTGTCATAGATATGGAAGAAGAGAGTATCGTAAGCGATTCCGATAGTGAGCTTGAAGAAGCTTTCAATCACGTCATCACAGAGATACAAAGTGGTAACCACAATACCGTCAACGCTGGACCTAATCCGTAATCTTGGTGTAGAACACCTTGGGGAACTTAACCTTGTGTTAGATGCACTTAGAGGACCACGTGCCCAAGTTGAGGTTATCCAGAGTGTTTTGCGTATGGCAGGCAGGAGTGACAGGATACCTAATCCTAAACTCTATCTGGAAGTTGGCAGCAGACTAGGAATGATTTACTGTACTAGCGTAACTGCTCAACTAACATCTCTAGGACAGCGCTTGTTAGCAGAATCTACATTTCCTCCCTATGACTCATTTAATTCGGTACAAAAGAGAACTTTGGTACCAGAAATACTAGGGCACCCAGACATCGTTGCCGGCATAAAGTCAACAATTCGCCTATTCACCACCGTCGATACTTCTGGAAAGAGGTTCCGGCTGGGTTCTATTGACCTCGAGGAGGCACAAGAACTATCGCTGGAAGTTCTACAAGCGCTTGAATTAGCCCATTTAGAAGACGTATACATCGTTATTGGTAGCGATGGTCTTAAGAGGTTGCACACTGTTTTGGGTAGCACCATTGCCCAAACAGATCAAGAGTTGTGGCAAAGTCAACTAGAGACTAACAAGCGGGCCAGAAACGCCGAGGAATACGTGTTAGAGTATGAGAGGCAACGACTAATGCAGGCTGGTTATCATAGACTTGCCAAATCAGTTGAAAGAATTAGCGAATATGACGCGAAGGCTAGCTACGACGTTCTATCCTATAATATTGACGGAAGTATAAGGTACATCGAAGTAAAATCTTCAACAAACCTACGAATAGAATTTTATTGGAGTAGAGCAGAAAAGGCTTTCTCCGAGAGAATGGGAGATTCGTACTGGATCTATTTCGTCCCGAGGTCACACGAGCTACCAGATCTTCAGCATGACATACTCTTAATTCAAAACCCTAGTAAAGCGGTGGGTGTTTGCTTTTCAGAACAGATTTCTACATACAAAGTGACATTGATGGAAAAGACTTGTGAGATTCAGTTCCGTGAGGGAGATGTGAGTGGAGCTCAAATACTAAGTTGGGCATCTGACAACAATATTCCAAGTGACTAATAGATAATTATTATTCATCACCTGTGTGCACCAAAAGCTCATTTTGTTACCTCATTGCACTTTTTAGCGTAATGTTGTCCCCAGGGTAAAAACGTTCCTTTATAACTTCATGATTTCACGCATAGCCTTAAGGTATGAAGTCAGGTAAATATTGAAAAACATATCTAGGATACTAATGCGGTTAAGCTATAATAGCCAGCCGTCACCTGTTATCTTTGACGATCTTCTACACTAGGCCAGCACAATGTTTTCTATGTTCAGAAACGGCGGCAGTATCGGTAAGACTAGCTACGTAATCCTTTGCTAAAATAAGGTTCTCTATTGGTATAAGCCACTTATCTTCCTGTTTTACAAGCCTCACCCCGATGTTGTATTCATATGAATACTTCGAAAGTATTTGTTTTGGTATTCCTACTTTTTCACCGACTTGACTTATATACCATTTCATATAACAGGATTCTGGATTACATGTAATTTCATGAGACTTGCGAAATATTGTATCTATTAATGCTGGAGTGCTTGCGAATAATAGAAGTAAATCGCGAACGATTCTTGCAGCACGCCCATACTCTGCCACTACTTCTTGACCCTTATGAAGCATTCCTACCTGCAATCTATCCCATACCTCTCCTATCTCGGTGCCAAGGATATCTGAATAATCCACAATATATTTACGCGTCCTGCGGACATCTTCGAGACTAGTAATTGTTCTGAGTCTTAGGTCAGTCGAATTTAGAATGTCTTCCATAATTACTTTCAGAATTGCTCGCCGTTGTGAAACAAATCTGTCATAAAGTGATTCTCCCGAACTAGGTGACATATCAATTGGAGGATTTTCAAATAGTCTGCACTTTATGAGTTCTTCGTATGTAATAATTCCCTTGCGGATACCATCTTCGAGGTCGGAGATAAGATACGATATCTTATCCGCAATTCTAACTGCTTGACCTTCAAGGTGGCATGAGGAATCGTCAATATAGGAGTGTTTTGAATGCTCTACTAACCAGGTTTGTCCCAGTCTTTCATTATTGCGATGGTAAGTATGCTTAATTATACACTCCATTGTCTCCTTAGTAAGGTTCAAACCTGGAAATCCGCCTACCCCGGGTGATTGATAAATATTCTCAAGCCAACGAACAGTATCGACTCCGTGTTCATAGTGATTGAAACCTCCAAAACGTGGATCTATCTCGTTCAAAATCTTATCCAGCGCAAATTCTCCAGCATGACCGAAAGGTGTATGCCCAACATCGTGAACCATAGCCCCAGCCTCTGTAAGATCGCGGTCTAGACCAAAACTGGAAGCAATGGTGGAAGCAAGTTGTGAAACTTCAATGCTATGTGATAATCGTCGGCGAAGGTGATCATCACTGTCAACGGGAAAGAGTTGTGTTTTATTGGATAAGCGCTTCAGCGCGTGGGACCAAAGGATTCGGTCCCGATCACGTTGAAAATCCAGACGGAAGCCATCATCCTGATACGGGTAAAATCGTTCTGTCGGTTCTGCCGCTAAGCTAGAAAGATAATCGTCTCGATGTTTTTTAAGTTCATGTATACTTCTTCTCCTCTGCACTGTTGGAGAAATCGGCCATAGTTCTAGACACCCGTCGAAAAGGTCTACTATTGTTTCTGCATCTTTAATACCTTTTTCGAAAAGCTTGGTACTAACTTGTTCTTTCGTATTTCCTTCTTTCCATAGGTTTAAAATTAGCTCTGCTTCCACTGCATCTTTAATCAATGCTCCTCTCTTATTAGTACCCCAAACAGCCACCGTGTCGAGTGGTATAGTTCTATTGCTTACACTAGTTTCAAATTCGACCATCGGTGAAATATGACTAGGGAGATCTTTATTTGCACGTTTCGGAGCAAGAAAAACTCTAAACTGATGCGCGTCCTTAGCAAAAACTAAAAACTCTTCTTTCCTTATATGAGTTGGAGGGGGAATGCTGGACTCCTTGCCTACTCGGAGCACCAAGAGATCGCCTTGACGCCATTGACGTCCAGTAAATTCATCTAGATCTTCATATGCACGCACTTCGAATCCTGGCACTCTATAGGCGACACAGTCTAATTCCAGCGCTACCACCTCAAATTTTGCTGACATAAGTTTATTTAGTAAAATTGTTCGTTCAGTAATTAGACCGGGGCGTGTAAGTCTAGATGGAAGAATGCATAGCATGAATCCGTATTGTCTTACAAGTTCACATGCTCTAGCAATAAACAGTTCAGTGATATCCGGATACCAAGGGGGGTCTAGCAAAACTACCGAGTGTTTGTGCTTAAGTGAGTGAGGTATCTCATCACTAACATCGTATATGATGCCGTTTCGGGATAAATCGAGACTGTTTATAACATCACTATCGGCATCTAAGATCGTTGTGTTATTATCGAACCAATTGAAATACTGAAACCCAACGGTTGGCGTACCGAGAAAAGCAGCCGGCTCGTTGGCGCTCACTCCCCATACCCGTTCAGCAAGATACATTACGGAATCTAAAGTGAACCACCATTGGCTCCGCATTGGATCCGCTGCGGGAAGTTTCAGGGGGAGCTCGGCGCTAAGACGCCGTGCATGCAAGCCTTTTGCCTTCAAATCGCCCGAGAGCTTCTGAGCATCGGGGAATGGACCCTTTTTCGTTATTTCATCAAATACCTTTTTTAAAAGCCTTGGATCGGGAGAACCCACAGTGACCAAAATTTCTTCAAACGTAGTATATCCCACTGCTAGTGCTCTATATACTGCCCGACTAACCTCTTCTTCGTACTCGGACTCCCTATTTGACACTAGTTTAACTCCTCAAAAGGAGATCTTATGAATATCTTTTATTTTAGCATAATTATTAGCTGGAGTATCCAATATAATAATTTAAATTACTATTCTGGACATTATTTTGTTTCCTAGCCGTTTAGATTAACCAATTGTAGTTACAGTTGGATGATTGTCAATAAGAGTAGATATAAAAAGGTCCGGTGAATCTTGAGCCTGAACACCAAGCGTAGAAGTATTAGATAAAAAAGGAACCTTTATTCAAGCCGAAAAGACTTTGAAAAGGTTATACTTTTTAACATGCACGGTCTACCAAAGCTAAATAGACCGCCCCTTTAGGGGAATTTTAAGCGAATCAGGGTGTCA
>SDBT01005565.1_pt1 | contig 21112 bp, 18 predicted proteins | sample 2277101 | NCBI WGS metagenome assembly SDBT01 (sample SAMN10404973, study PRJNA504765) | marine sediment metagenome | isolation source: marine sediment core GS10_PC15, 103 cmbsf | place: Arctic Ocean: Southern Knipovich Ridge | collected 2010
TTTTATTTCTAAGTCACTTTAATTGACTAATTTAAAATATCAATAGTCTCAGTCTACTAAACTTTACTTAAAAGCTTTTTTATCTCTATGAGATACGCCCGATATACATTATGTAAACTAGTGTAAGTTGTGTGGAATGAGGGGATTAAAATTTGGGAATTTGAGATTTTGTCCCATTTTGGGCTGAAAATGGGGGGTGATTTCCCGTTTTTTGGCAAGGACCTCATCGAAATATTGTTGCACAAGCTAAATGTGAATAATCATAATAAAACTTAAGCATATCTTTCTAAAACCTCTTTACAAACAACTTTAATAGCCTGTTCGAATGCCCGAGTCATTAATGATCGAGAAGAGAGAATTCTATTTAGACTATCCAAATTCAATGGGAAATGGCATTTAGGAAGTGGCTCATTTGCAGCCTTTACATGAAGGTGTGGGCCTCGCTTAAAAGTGCGCATTGGTTCGTCTGATTCATCATTTGGATCACAATGGATACATATTATCTCTTTCAAGGAGTGAGTATTAGGATCAATCTTATAGATATTAAGATACGCTCTAATCAAATGCCAAAGATTACCATTTTTTGGCTTCCATATTTCATAATATTGACACCAAAGAGGCCCTGCAAAACTTCTAAACTTCCACCCAAGATAATCACTATCTGTGGGATCTCCATCATGTGCAGCGATTACTCTTCCCCCACTAACGATATTTTTATAAAACTGACATGGGACTTGTCTTCCAGCACATAAAGGCGGTAGAAGATTTTGAATTTCTCTTATTCTTTTTCTTAAATCTTTTTCAGGAATTTTGATGCTTGCCACTTTATTTATCTATTCCAATTTCCTTTTGTTCTGATTTTGATAATCCGTAAAGGTCAGCTACAATTAGATCTATCTCGCTTTCAATTTCGGCTTTGGATGGCTTATTTATTCGTTCATTTACAAGAGACTGGATATTCATCATTGCTGATGAAGGAATTTTTGAGGGATCCGGAATGTTCATCATCTTTAGGGTTTTAGGCTCCAGCATTGCATATCCATGTCTATATTTATGGGAAAGATTCATTATCTGCCAAAATGACACTGATGAATTTAGAACGGCAAGGAAGTAGACTAACAGTTCAAGTTCTGCACCCGATTCTTTTGGATACATAAGTGGAGAGTGAGAGATAGCATATTTGCCACTCGCATCAAGCGAAAATCTGGGCAGCAAAATAAGATGAGGTGTTATAATTTTGGGACGCAATAAATTTTCCGGTAATCGAGGACGAACTGGTGACCACCAGGAAGCTTCTCCTGACTTTACTGATTTTCTACTTTTTAATATGCTGGAATGAAGATTCAAATGCTCCCAGGTCTTAGGATAAGAATCCTGAAGTTCTTCTTTGCTTAATTTTTTGTTTTCAATGTAGGGATAAAACACTGCATAGTCACTCTGACGAGGAACTAGATAACGTTGCATTTTCCTATCACTCAAGTAAGGTACATATATATTTCTTTCTTCTTCGGGAATTTCCTTAATGGATCGTATAAAAATATCATCAGCTCCTGTTATAAATCCTTCCCGGACTATTAAGAATTCGTCCAAAGAGGGAAACTGCTTTATTTTTGCATTTAGTTTTTCTTTTTCTGGAGGAAGCAAATGCCACTCTTTTTTGTTAAATGTAGATTGATTTAATTCGAAAACCGAATAGAAATCTGTCTTAACTAATTTCCCTTCAAGTGCCTCTTGAAGAGCAAGCCCTGGAAATTCTCGGCAACGTACTATTGTCGCGTTAGGAGCCTCGTAGATATGATTGGTTTTTTTTTGGATAACTAGTAAAATAACATAGGATCCTACTTCTTCAAATACAGGGATGTTTGATAGGTCTGCAAGTAATCTCACCAAGAATTTATTGGAGATTACTTGGCGCAAATTTGAAGAATTATTCGCAATTAGAAAGCTATGCGGAAGCACAAAGAGTAAGAAGCCACCAGGCTTTAACATTTGCATGCCCGCCTTTAGATAGGCAAGGTACATATCAGGTTTCCCTTCAACATCTTTTTCAACAAAATTCTGGATACGTTTTTTCCATTCATTTGGGATGCTGGCCCATTTAATAAAAGGTGGATTTGTAATAATTGCATCGAAATATTCGTGTAATTTGCTGTTTTTTTTGTAGTATTCAATCAATTCAGCATTCTTTATATTAAGATCCTTTGGCAAATCACCAGTTATCGCTAGGTGAAGAAGTGAGAGTGAAAGGCTGCTGGCCTGACATGCATTTAAATCAACATCGAGCCCAAAAATGTTGTTAAATGCTTTATTTGTTACAGTTTTCAAGTCAATATCTTGTACGGGATCGCATTGCATCTCAAGAAGCGTGCGAAGAAAAATACCTGATCCACAAGCAGGATCAGCAGTTTTTATATCTCTAAAATTGCGTGGAGTTAAATTTTCTCTGAGGAATCTAGAAAAAAAGCGAGCGATATATTGAGGAGTATAAATTCCACCCAATGTATAGTCTTTCACTTCATGTGGTAATCCTTTAAATAATCTCAGTTGTGGTGAATCTTCTTCCCGTAATAACGTAGTGTAATGTTCATAGATACGGCTAAGTGCGTGCTTTGACATCAGAAAAAAATCGTATTGATATGGTGCAAAACGATTATTATAAAAGTCATATAAAAGCTCACGTGTAGTTTCTTTATCTAATTTATCAAACTTCTTCAATTTCTCTCTATCAAGAAATTGCGAAGGCCATTTCTTTAGCCCCAACGTTAGAAGACATTTTTTAAAACATTTCTCCAATGTCTGTAATTTATTACTATCATTTTCCCAGACTTCACAGAGTAGTTTTTGGCTAATTCCATTTTGCCATTTTTTATGGTCTTCCAAAGCTCGTATTAAAATAATTGTGTTAAAAAGAACTGAAAGATCTTCGTTTTTAATTTGCACACCTAGTTCAGCTGCTAATAAACGTTTCCAAAGAGAAAGTGTCTGTATAAGAGCATCATCTAAGCTCTTGATATTTGGGTTTGGGCGTTTTCCAGTTAATTTATCAAATGCTTCTGCTCGCCATATGTCTGGATCTTCATGTATAGAAAGATGACCTTGAAATGCTGGTTTGGTTAAATTATAGACAAAAGTCAAACCATTTTTATCTGGAAAAAAATGCCAATCAACCAGATTGTTATATGATATGGACAGAAGAGACAGTTTTTCAGCATAATTAAGCATATAAAAAGAGTTATCTGCTTTAAGGAAGGAAATAACGGCCGTGTTATCAAGCCCATGTTCCACTATAAGATGTCCATTTGCTAACTCTGTGCTCTCAGGATGTTCAATAAGAAGATCGCTCGGGCGCCAGCCGTTTGTTTGAGCGAAATCTCGCAACGCAATCTGACGTTCATTTATAGGAAGAGATGACTCTGTCAGACGCGCGACAATTTCAAAGCTTTTCTGTTTATCTGCCATTGTTCTTTATTCAAGTCTTTAATTAATTTTATAGTATACAATAAAAAGAAACGTCAAGGCTAAGAAGATTTTCTCAGTCATAAATCTGAAATTTTTATCGGAAATTTCATATATTAACTGTTAACACTAATTCTATCATTTTCTGACCTGCCCCCAATCATATTGCTACCTCCAGAGTTAGAATAATAAGTTTAAAAGCCTCTGGGGATGGCGTTCTGTAATCCAGAGAACTGTGAGGCCGGAGCTGATTATATTCCCTTCTCCAGCTCTCTATGATTACCTTTACCTCCAATAAAGTATCAAAGATCTCTCCATTAAGCAACTCATCCCTGAACTTTCCGATAAACGATTCTACATAACCATTCTCCCAGGGACTTCTTGGTTCTTTGTATAGAGTTGTTACTCCCGAGATTCAATAGCCATTTTCTTACTGCTTGGGCGGTGAATTATGGGGCATTATCTGAGCGAATATGTCCATGTTTGCCATCGTCCCAGATTGCTATCGGATAAAGGACCGTGCTTTCTGTCTCGGGATCTGAAATTATATCTTGAGGAAAATGACATTCGGTTTTTAGGAATCGATGGAAGAATCCTAAAGCAAAGGAAAAAGACAAAAGAAAAAACCATGCGGATGAGAAGAAAACTATACCTAAAACATGCATTTAATTACTTGATTGGAAGTTTAAATTAGGGTTACAATGAGAAAGTGAAAACATCGCTTTGAAAAGCAAAGGCCGTGTCCGAATCATTTGACGACATAAGGTGCCGTGTGTCCACCGGAGCGGGTACTATGCTTACCTGAAACGAGGTTTGGGGAGAAGGGCCGAAGAGAACGAGCGACTGGTGACAATGATCACGGCTACCTATAAGTATCATCGCGGTCGATACGGATCTCCGCGGATCACGGAAGATCTGAGAGGTCAAGGAATCCGTTGTGGGAAAAACCGAGTGGCTCGCCTCATGAGGATAAACGGGATAAAAGCCCTCAGGACAAAGAAGTTTTGTGTGACAACTCAGTCTGTTCATCCCTATCCCCTCGCAAAGGACCTTGTGAGGAGAGACTTTACGGCCAATGACCTCAATGAGCTGTGGGTCTCGGATATCACTTATATATGGACGTGGAAGGACTGGATGTATCTGGCCGCTGTGATGAATATCTACAATCGCGAGATCATCGGCTGGATGCTTCAGGATCATCTGACAAAAGACATTGTGGAGAAAGCGCTCAAGAGAGCTCTCTCCAAGAGGTCTCCTCACCCAGGGATGATTTTCCACTCTGACCATGGAAAACAATATGCTAACTATCAAATCAGGAAACTGTTAAAAGAGAGAAAAATCCGTCAGAGCATGAGTGGGAAAGGAAGTTGCTATGACAACGCAATGATGGAACCGTTCTTCAGCTCGCTGAAAAAAGAACTGGTCTATCACCAGACATTCCACACTAAAGAGCAAGCCAGCCATATTGTCTTTGAGTATATCGAAATTTATTACAACCGGCAGAGACAATACTCAGCCTTGAATTATAAAATTCCTGTGGAGTATTATCATGAAAGCACTCAAGCTTAATCGGGTGTCTATATTTTTGAGGAAAGTCCAGGAAAAAAATCGAACAACAGAAGTTGGAGCTAACCGCCATGCATTACGTGATATTTATGGAATTATATTATCTCTGATCGAAAAGGTAGTTATTAAACAACGCTCCGAAATCGGATTTCATTTCTATGAGGGTTTAGCCAAGTTGGTTCGCAAAATGCAAGCCACAAACGAGCAGCCATATCATCAGTTGTGGGCAGCTATGGAAGAACTGCGGTTTCTGTTTGACGCTCATGCTGTATGGCTATCAGTAAAGAAAAGTCATCGTAAAGAAAAGAGTGATGAAAACACTGTTTATGAGATTGCTACACTCACTAAAAAAGAAAAAGAGAGCCTTAAGTGCGTTGTAAATGCCGTAGTGAAAAATGATGATAAGAACTTCAAATGGAAGAAGCGTTATGAACAAAAGGGTATATACTGGGGATGGCTCGTTAAACCACTTGGAGAGTGCCCTAAACCACCGCCATCAAACAGCAATTTAAGAGCGGTAGATGGAATTTTAGTGGCAAATATTTATCCGGAAAGGAGGCTACCTTGGCAACTGGCTGTGTTCATGGAACAACATCAACATGATGGTGACTCATTAATAGTTCCAGGAAGAGAAACACGCCGCAAAAGCACTCTCTTCTGTGATGCGATTTTCCGTCCAAGAGATGATAGTCATAAAGCCACTTGTCTACTCAAAGCACTTAGTCATTTACGGCTACCTTTCGGAATTAAGATACAGACAACCGAAGCAAGTAAACAAAAATTTCAGCTTATTAGAAGAGAAGATTTTACGAAAACAGCTCAAGGTTTGACGGCAGAAAAATTTTGCAAACATTACAAGGAATATTTCCGACTGATTAACGTCATTCTCCAGGATCTTTATAATCGTATGAATAGGCTACTGAAAAGCGCAGAGGAAGAAGGTGCCACTACGACCCTTATTTTCTCTTATCGAAACCCTGATGACGATTTCATTTCCTTCTTTCCAACTGCTGAGCAAGCAAAAGGTTGGGTCAATAATAAACAAGACATGGACGATTTTCTTTTCTTCTGTAATTTTAAATACAAAAGAAGCAAAGCCCTCAGCGGCTGGGTGCTTTCTACAGGAACATGTGATTATACAGAGAATTTCTATAAGGATCCACGCTGGATTGATTGGTTCACTGAAGCAGGGGATTATGAAAAGCAAAATATTAATAAACAACTTGATTTAGTCAAGAAATTCTTCAAGATAAAAAGGGGTGAAGATCAGAAGTTTGCCTATCTAATTCCAATTGTTCTAAGGTTGGACAATAATCAAGAGTTTCCCAGCTTAACCCCCATTGTAATGGTATCCATAACATCTTCAAAACCCTTAGAGCGACCTCTTCGGCGCCAACTGTACGATCAGGCGTGGTCGATGGCTCCAGCAGTAGAGATGGCTCTTATGGCGCAATATGAAAGTGAGCAGCGACACGAAGCAGAAAGACAACTTATCCGCGTTCATTTGAGCCGTGCTCTTGGACATAGTCTGCCTAAATTTATCTTCAAACCGGTGGAGTACTATTCGCTAAGGATGGGATGTCTTCGTGCTGATGAATTTGATAATCTAAAAACATTTTGCAAGAAACAGCAATTCTTTATCCACCGTGGTAGTTTTCTCCTTCAGTCTTTAGGTGAATTTACAGGTGAATTTAAGGATAAAGATAAAATCCCCTCAGCCGCCACCAATGTGAAAAAGCTTCTTGATGTTTTATCTGAAGTATTCTCGAATACAAAGGATTTGTATATATTGGGAAGATTTGATCGCTATGATAAAGCTAAGAATCAGAGTGGTGATATTATTACACTGAGAGATTGGGCAAAAAGAAGAAACATTATTGAACTACCACAACCAAAGATAAATCATATGCCCCTTCAGAATACATCTAATGAAGAAATTGATATTCGTGGAGAATTGAACATTCTATGCATGCATTTTCATAACGTTATAGAAAATGCGATAAGTGCAATGCCTTTCGAGGAGTGTTGCGATGGTGATAAATTGAAAAATAAACATACGAAATTTAAAATTATGTTCAACATCACTACTTCTGGTGAGGATGTATTGATAGCAGTTAGTAACAACGGCAAGCATATCGAGCCAGGGCATCTTATTAATCTACAAACAGTAATGCAGAGAGCGCTTACCACTGACAACTTCGAGGCTATTCAGGAGAATAAAGACTTGATAGAAAAAATTGGGAAAGCTTCGTTAAGTGAAGGATCTGGACAGGGTTTACTTAGATTCGCCCAGTATATTCGTTTTCTTTGGGAAAACAATCCACCTGAGGATGCTGTCAGTATAGAATCCCGCGAAGGTGATAACACCACATTTATGTTTCATTTCCCCAGGTCACGGAGTTAAAGATGTTTATACAACAGCATTCTGATCGTTTGATTCTTTATGTGTATTATGAAAAAGATCAACGAGCACCCAAGGAAGATCCTTTGTTGCGATATTTTAAAGGCACAACGAGTAAGTATATTCCAGTTGCAGATGATTCAGATCCAAAAACTGTTTCACAGCAGATAATTGAGCAGTGCAACCGGAGCCTTCGCATGGGAACGATACCGATTGTGATAATCAATCTATTCCTGGGAGGTACGGAGTTGCCCAGGGTGTTCAGGAATAAATATACCGGAATGCGTGAACTATTACCGGAGCTTAGAGCCGCACTCCCTTATGGAGGAGTTCAAGAAAAAGGTTTAGAACATTCTGGCAGGAAGACGCTAGTCAGTTACGAGGTGTTTCGTACAGTATTCAGATCTCTTCGATACAACACTATATTTGCTTTCACTTATGATAGAATTAGTTTAAGCCCTCAAACGATTAGCTATTTCCAAGAAATTCTCTGGGATGAAGGCATAAGTCTGTTTTATTCTTGGAATCACGATCCTTCTTTCTACGAACGGAGTGTAGAATACTTGAATTTGCTTACAAGCGAGGAGGCACCACAAAATGAGTAATACGGTTTCGCCAGAGCCAGAGATCGGAGTCTTACTGGTTGAAAATAACCCGTATGACCGTTTGGTAATAGATGAAATTCTTGTGGATACTGATTTCAAGCTGATATACAGTCGATTCGGAAAACCTGTACATTCAAATAAACTTTATAAGGATTTATTAAAGGCAGAAAGTGCTCTGGATGATTATCCAATAGTTTTATTTGATCTTGGATTAGATAAAAAAGGTGAGAAACAATTTTTAATAGAAGAGTTTGCGCATTTTCTTTCCGATCACGTTGCCGTTGTTAATTTGATTAATACAATAAAACGGACACCTCAAAAATTGGGTCTAAAGGATAAAAATCAGCAAGAGAAACTAAAGAATATTGAAGGCCTCTGGTTCCTGATAAAGCAGATGCATGAGACACCGCGACGAATTCATGCCATAATATCACATTTTACCAATCAAGCGAATGAAGAAACAATGAAAAAAATTCTTACCACTGGGTGGCAAGCTATCACCAAAGGCGTGCTTGATACTGATGGAATTGTGTCCGGTAACACTGAAGCTATAAGAAACCTTGTTTTCAACAAGGGAGATCTTTCCTGTCTCGAGCAATATCTGAATGAAGCACTGAAAGCGCGTAAAAAGCTCTTATCAATCCTTGTCAATTTTGATGAATTAACCTATTGGCCCACACAAGATCTGATGGAAGGCGATAACAGTAACATCAAATCCCTCTCTGATATGATGCTAAAAGCACTATTTTTTATATCTTCAGAAGTAAGAAAGGTAAAAGGGAAAAAGACAAGAGGGGAAAATATGTTTTTTTTATTAGATCATCCTAATGGAATTAATTGGAAAAACAATAAATGGGAAAATGTGTTGAATAGATTCTTACCTGATGATGGTACTCGCGAATTTATAATATGTTATAGTGTAGATGGAATAAAGGAGAACGGTAATAATAAAAATGTTCTATTAGATGTACCTTCCGAGGAGATAGAAAAAGTCCTGAAAGAATTAAATGACTTACCGGGAAGTTCTAATAGGGATCAGGATAGTTATTATAGGAATTTAGTCTGTCGATTTTCACCTCCTACTTATAGTGAGAATGTGAAAGACATGTTCTCAGGTTTATTTCCTAGTTGCAGTGTCTTTTCGCTTCTGCCCACTAAAATGATTTCAGAAGTTACTGAGAATATGAAAAAAATTTGGGCGAAATCATTTCATAGGATATTCAGGAAACATGAAGGCTGTAAGATTAAGGCATCAGATGCTGTGACTAAATTAGGAAATATTAATAGGAATATTACATTCGAAGAACTAAATGACAATTTAAAAAAAGTTATGAGCAAAGGAATACCATACGGTGATACACAGTTAAAAGAACTAATATCAATGATAAAGAAGTCTTATAAAAAAAATGAAGGAGATAACCCATGGAATATAAGAGAAAATTGACATGACAGAAAAGAAGAAAGTTGGGTTATGGAGGAGTTTTTGTATCACCTTTAGGAAAGTTCGCAGATTGTGTATATCAATCATCGTAATACTCGTAATTTTTATTGTTGTTTTAATTTGTTTTGATCATGTAGCTCCACTTGATTCCATTTACATCGTCCTTTTAAGTTTTACTGGTTTAGGAGTTGCGCAACAAGACCCTTCAACACTTTGTAAAATATTCGTCATAGCAAGTGCGATCCTGGGCTTTTTAGGATTTGGAGTTCTCATTGCAACTGTAATTCAATCAATCAAATATTCTGTTTCAAAGTCTGAACATTAATATGAAAAAAACAAGGAGATAGAAAAGTGAGAGAAAAATTAATGCGTAAAGTCCGACCACCATTCCATATAATGGCGGTCATTGCCTACTGTCTTATGGCGCTCGTTTTCTTATTGGCAAGTTGTGGAAAAGAGAGCCAGAAACAAGCACCTGAGAAATCACCCGGCGAATCGCCGATAAAGGTAATACTGGCGGAAAATCCTGTTCCTTTGTCTTCAGTGACGATTGTCGCGAAAGCGAAAGGCTTCTTTAAGAACCAAGGTCTGGACGTGGTAGTGAAGAAGTTAACATCCGGGAAGTTGGCTCTTGATGCAGTATTAGGCGGTGGAGCGGATTTTGCGACCGTTGCAGAGACTCCGCTTATGTACGCCGGGTTTGTAAAACTACCAGCGGTTGTGCTTGCTACCTTTACATATTCGGACAATGACTGCAAAGTCGCTGCCCGCAGGGATTTAGGCATAGAAAAGCCTATTGATCTGAAAGGAAGGAAAGTAGCGACTTTTGTCGGAACTAGCGCAGAATTCTTCATGAACGCTTTCTTAAATGGCCATAGTCTCTCTGCATCAGATGTTCAGGTAGTAACCCTGCAACCCTCCGACATGCCGACTGCCCTGGAACGTGGTGATATTGCTGCCTTTTTCATTTGGGAACCCCATATCTATAACGCCCGGCGGATAGGAGGCGATAAGGTTATAGTTTTCACAGGGCAAGAATTCTATACTGAAACCTTCAATCTTGCTGCTACGAGGAAATATGTCACTAATAATCCTGAAGTGCCTAAAAAGATGCTAAGCGCCTTGCTGGAAGCTGAGTATTTCATTCGAGACCATCCCGACGAAGCCATAACTATTGTATCAGAAGTCACGGGAATGGACCGAACCGTACTGAAGGATATTTGGCAGGACTTTACTTTCCAAGTGGTGCTCGACCCATTTCTGCTAAAATACTTGAAACTGCAGGCTCAATGGGCTATTAAATCTGAAATTGTCAAGGATACAACCGTACCTGATTATCGTCCTATGATTTTTGAGCAGCCTTTGAAGGATATAAAGCCGGAAGCCGTGAGGATTCTAATAGAAGAGTAATTATGGGGACCTATTCGTTTGACTTATTGACAGAAAAAAGAACATTTGAGACTGCACGTAAATGTCTTACTAAATGGTTGGAAGAAGCACCTGAAGCATATCGTCAGCTGTTTGAAAAGGGCGAAGTACGACGTAGTGATTTTTCAACGGACTCGAAAGCCTTGGAGGAAATAGGGCTCGTTAAAACCTCAGGTGTTACTATTTTGGCTGAACGATGTCTTTATCCATTCAACGGGATGTTCATTTTATGTGATCGGCCTAAGAAAAAGGAATTAGATCGAGTTTTCCCTATATTTGATGATGAGTCTGTTCTTCTTGCAAAATGGATAAATGTCAGTCCCAATGACTTAGTATTAGACCTTGGAACCGGCTCAGGCATTATGGCTTTGGCCGCTGCTCAGCAAGGCGCAAAAAAGGTTGTAGCTACCGATATAAACCACAATGCTTCAAAATATCTTGATTTGAACATAAGTTTGAACGGTTTTTCAGATAGAATCGAGTATATACATAGCGATGTTTTCGATCAGCTCGATGGCGAGCATTGGGATTTGATTGCTTCCAATCCCCCATTTGTACCCGTTCCAAAGAACCATAAATACTTTGTACACTCTGATGGCGGACAGTTCGGGACGTCCATAATAGAACGAATTCTAGAATCAATTGAATGTCGCTTGAGCTCCTCAGGACAACTCTTTCTGCTTGCTTTAAGCCTTGGAGGGAATATGGGCTGGCGAGTTCAATCATTATTATCGAAAGAGATTCAGCTTTCTAAAACCAAACAAAGACACTTAATGGAGGCAGTCTATAAGAAGCATTTAACCAACTTAAAACGATTTACAGATCACTTCAGCATCGCGTCGGATCATCGAGAATGGACTGAGATATTAAGAAATAATGAGTATGATCGTTTAGGGTATTTCGCAATTTATATCGGTCCTGAAAAGCACATTGTAAAATCACGATTAGAAAGGCTGAGAACAAAATCAACAGAATACGTTCTTTGGCCCGAATATATCGGTAGTATGGAAAATCGAATGAATAGATATTTAGCATGATTCTTATATGAAGGAACAGGAGCTATGTTAAAGAAGATAGGCAAAGAAACTATTTATCGAGCGCTTACTGTTCCTATTTGTCTACTTCTTTGGGAATGCATTTCGAGATCAGGTTTATATAACCAACTACTTTTTCCCCCTCCAACAAAAGTAATCCAAACATTATTTGAAGATATTCTATCCGGTCTTATTCTAACAGACGCATTCGCCAGTGTTTCCAGAGCTGTTATAGGATATACATGCGGCGCTGTTTTAGGAATAGGTTTCGGAGTTATTACGGGGCGACTTCGATGGGCACAAGCGACAATTGGACAGATTTTCCTGCTAATTCGACCAATTCCTCCAATATCATTTGTTCCATTGGTCGTGCTATGGTTTGGACTAGGCGAATTTTCGAAGTACTTTCTTGTGTTCATTGGTGTTTTATTTCCTGTTTGGATGAACACTCACTTAGGAATTCAAAGCGTTAAACAAAGCTATATCTGGACAGCACGAACTGTGGGTGCTTCAAAATGGAATCTTGTATTTAATATTTTCATTCCTGGAGCCGCACCTTTAATCCTTGCCGGTCTCAGGGTTGCTGTAGCCATTTCATTTTTTTGCCTCGTTGCCGCCGAGATTGCTGGAGCATTTTCAGGATTAGCATATCGGATCGAGTTATCTCACTTGGTTTTTCGTACTGATCGAATGATCGCCGGGCTTATTGTTTTGGGTGTACTTAGCGCAACGGCTGATCAAGGACTAGCATTTATGATTAAGAAATTCTTTCCTTGGACACAGAATACGGAGGAGTAAATGTTGTATAACGATGCTCTCCGGATTTCTAATCTTTCTTTGAAGTATAAAGGCGAATCTGGGGTTCTTGCCCTGCGAAATCTCTCTTTATCAATAAAAGAGGGAGAATTTATTGCGCTTCTTGGACCATCAGGGTGCGGAAAGAGTTCTCTCTTGCATGTAATCGCTGGATTTATCAATCCAACTGAAGGATCATGTTTTTCATTCGGGAATTCCATAACTTGTCCTGGAACTGACCGTGGCATACTCTTTCAACAACACACTTTATTTCCCTGGAGGACAGCAATTGGAAATGTCATGTATCCTTTACGATGCAAGGGAATAGATAAACAGGAAGCATTTAAAATCGCTCAAAATTGGCTATGTGAGTTAGGTCTTGAAGGATTTGAAAAGCGCCATATATGGGAGCTTTCAGGGGGAATGCAACAACGAGTTGCTTTAGCTCGGCTTTATGCAGCCTCACCAAGGATATTTCTAATGGATGAACCTTTTGGAGCGCTTGATGCATATACAAAACTTGAAATGCAAGAAGTATTCCTAGAGATTTGGGAGCAACATAGAGGTACAGTGTTATTCGTAACACATGACATAGAAGAAACTCTTCTCTTAGCAGATCGGGTACTAGTTATGAGTGCCAGACCTGGTACAATCATTGAGGAATTTAGTGTACCTTTACAAAGACCCCGCAACATTGATGCTTTGCACTCCTCTGAAGTCATTACATTACGTCAGCATATTTTTTCGATAATGAGGCAACAACATAGAAAAAAGACACTCACCAATGTAACGACACTGATCAACCATAAAGAAAAACGTCTCATAATAGGATATGTCCCGGACTTTGCGTCTTTACCACTATTAAGCGCATTAGATAAGATGAGAGATATTGGGAAATATAGAATTGAAATCATGGAAGAGCCTAATGGAGAAGCAATCGTTGATGGGGTGGAATCAGGAACATATGATCTAGGTATGAATTCGCTTGTTGCAGCCATTTCATCGGCTCAAAGAGGAAGAAAATTCAAAATCATAGCGGGTTGGGAAAAACCTGTTAAGAATCATCATAAATTCATTGGACTATGTATTCCATCAGAAACAAAGAATCAAATACTCGATAGACCCAATGAGATAAAAATCGGTATTAATGGATTAGATACGGTGCCAGGTTTTTTAGTTAGAAGATATTTTCACAAGTTAAGGCAAAAGGTGAACTTAGTATCACTTTATCATGGAACATTTACTTATGCATTACGAGAAGGCTTTGTTGATGGAATTGCTACAATAGAACCTTGGCTTACGGATGTGAGTAAGACAATTGATAGATGTCAATTAACCTATTTAGATGATTTAATGCCTCCCGGTCCAGCCTTCGTATTATTTTCAAATGAAAATACCATGCGCTTTAAGAAAGAAGCCATTATTAATTTCTTGGATATTTGCCGCATAAATAAGGTTGGGTATGATACAAAGTTAAATGTACAGAACTTTCATGCATTTAAGTATATGAGCCTCAAACCTGAACATTTTCCAATATTATTTGACATGAGAATGTGGGAAAATGTGGAGATAAATGAAATCGAGTTTCTTGCCAGTCAAATGCAAGAAATAGGTATGCTTCCAGAAAAAATTAACATCAACTGGCCCGAATACATAATGTTAGATAACGCATTTAAATAGTACTTAAATCTGTAAATTGAGACTGTTGAATTTTGTTTCATTTCAGCTAAATTCAGACCACTCATGATTTTTCTTAAGCGATGGTTTGCATATAATAAAATCACGCAAGGAGAAATGCATGAGTACTAAGAAAAAATCATCGCCTGAATCCATCGTGCTGCAGATCAAACGAAAAACCCGCCACAAATATTCAGTGGAAGATAAGATCCGTGTCGTTTTGGAAGGGCTGAGGGGTGAGCAGAGCATCGCGGATCTTTGCCGGAGAGAAGGAATTCATCCTGGCATCTACTACAAATGGAGCAAAGCCTTATCCTCAAGGCCCACGATCTGGTTACCTCCCCGGTCTTTACCGTGATCTCAGCCAAAAATGAGTTCGAGCATCCCACACACCGGGTCAATGAGTTGTGGCAGTCGGATTTTACGTATCTTAAGGTCATTGACTGGGGTTTGTATTATATCTCGACAGTACTGGGTGATTATTCCCTCTACTTCATCGCCTGGCATCTGTGCCTGAACATGACAGCAGCTGAGGTTAAGAAAGCCCTGGACATGGCCATAGCCCGAACCGAAGTCAAACATGTCCATGTCTTGCATCGTCCCAGACTGCTCTAAGACAATGGGCCCTGCTTCATCTCGACGGAGCTAAAAGACTATTTAAGCCAGCATGATATGAGTGCACATTCGAACCAAGCCTTATCATCCTATGACTCAAGGGAAGATCGAACGCTATCAGAGGTCCATGAAAAACCTGATTCTACTGGATCATTATTACTCTCCCTCAGAGCTGGAAGAAAGGATCCGGGAATGGGTCGACTATTACAACAATCATCGTTATCACGAGGCCATAGACAATGTCACGCCCAATGATAAATATTTTGGTAGGGACAAAGAAATCTTGAAAAACAGGATAAAAATTAAAAAGCAAACCATCCAGGAGAGAAGGAAGATCAACAAAATGATTATGCTTGATTCCTTGTCAAATGGAGTTAGTTAGGTATATTATGAATTATGAAAACTGTAGCTTAATATCTAAGCACATTAGTCCAAAACCATTTGAAGACGAACACTGCTCCATCAGGATTTTAGGATTTAATATTTCTATATTTTTATTCATATTTTAGTGGCATAAAACCTTGTTCACCGGACTTTTTAGGAGCGCAGCGATGTGAAAGTTCCGGTGAAGCAATTTGTTAGCTTTAGTGATTTTGAATATCACTTTTCTTTTCATTAAGAACTAGTATCCATTTATTTAGTGACTCCAATAAAACTTTCTCAATTGAATCAACATCATTGATCATTGCTACAATTTGATTTATTGCGTTTTTATTTGAATAAGATTCCCGTACAATTGGTGTAAATTTCGGTCCATAAAAATGTTCTGTAATACAAAGTAATCTATTTAGAGGATCTGGGTGTAAATCTTTTTCCTCTTTTTGTAATCCCCAAAATACATCAAATAATTGAATTATTGTTGAAAGAATAAAAAGTCTTTGTGGAGAGGATATCTCTGAATTTTCTTTCATGCTTTCAAGAAGTAAAAGAAATCCAAATATATCTGCCATATATTCTTTTCTATGGTTTTTATTATTTATGTATTCAAAAAAATGGTCTCCAAAACTCAAATTTAAAAAATCTCCATTCAGTATGTGACCCAGTTCATGGCAGATTATAAATTTTTCTTTTATTGTTAATCCAGAAATATGGAGATGCATTGCTTTATCATCAAGTTGTAATAGAGGACCGTGACTTCTTTTATTTAATTGAAAATGAGCATAGTACTCCAAACGTAAAGATTCAATTTGTGAACTTGTTATTTTTTCCCGAGGATAACGATTGCAATATACAACTGAACCCGGGAACATTAGTGCTGTATCTAACTTACCAAGTTTGTGTAGAAGTTCAATTAATGAGGAGTTAACAATTACAGCAAAGTATTTTTCACCTGGAGATTGAAAAACTTGAGCATTGATATATTTTGTTTCAAGGGCAGAGAAAGCAACATCTGAGTCAAAAATATTTCTAATCGAATCTTGCAAAGAATCTAATAACTCACTGTATAAAGCCTGCACTACTTCGTTATATCTAGGAGTAGTGCTATCAATATTTAACGTTTTTTCTATATCTTTTGTACTAGTTTTTATTTTACCGTAAATTGAATCTGGATTAGATTGTAAGTGACTCGTCCATGCATCTTTAATTTCTTTATTTCTTTGTTTCAACTCATTTTCATTCAGTTTAATACCAGGGCGAGTAAAAGTGTTTATTATGTGATTTAGAAACTCAGACAAGCTTGAAAATGGTTCAGTTTTCATCAAAAGCCTTATTTAATTCATCTTTTATTTATTTTTCTATCTCGGCTTTGTTTTTACTAAGCTCACAGTTATTTATTTTAATACTTTCTTTTGTTTTGTCATAAATCTATGCAGTAATTAAATCCTGAGCTATTGGAACAGATCATTACAAAATAAAGGTAGTCACCACATCAATTTCAGTCAGTATAGCCTATGAGCTTTTTAATTCTGAAAGTGACTTCATTTCAATATTTTCAGTTATTTCTTCATGTAAGAAATTGTATAAGTTGGAAGATTCAGTAGAAATTACTAGTTTCGTAACTCGCTCCTTAAAAATACCTAAAAATTGGAAGCTAACAACCTGGATCACTTGCTGGTATGGAGAGTCAGTGGAATACTAGTCAAGTGAATCCTTTTGTTCGGCTTCTTTCGTTTATTTGATCAGTCTGCTAACCAATATCCAAGCTCCTAAAACGATCCCTATACAAAAAATAGAAAATGCAAAGACTGCATATCGGTGTCGCCGTCTGATAGTTACGCTACGTTCTCGCTCGATTTCAGCAGGTAAATCTAAGGAGAGCCTTCCCTTTTGAGGGAAATACCCGAGAACAAATAAGACTGCCGAGGTTAGGAATATTATTGGTGGAGCAAGAAATAATACTTCATCGAATGAATGTAGACTGTAATCTTTCGGAAATACAAGTTTGAGAAGGGCAAGATACGCAGGTATTGCTCCTAGAGTTGTTGTTGTCATAAATTTACAGAACTCACGTCCCACATCGACAGAATCCACAAGCAGTTTCTTTCCCGCTTCGTATAAAGCTTTATTGTGCGGAGTTATATCCTGAACTTGTTCCAGTTCAATTTTCGTGTTTTCCGTTTCATTCGTTGTCATCGGCAATGCCTACTACTTTGACATTATTTATTCTGTTTGATGACGTATCTGTGAGAATGAATCTGGCCTCAAATTCTTTATTCTTTGTAGGACAAGTGAACAAACGTGTAATCCTTACTTGTCGAGGGCGTTCACTCATGTCCGACATTGTGAGCATTTTAATCACAAGTGCCCTATCAACTTCAAGTTTGTATCTATGCCCATCAGTACACTTTGGGCAATTTGGAATATCAAGATATTCAGTTGCCATTTATCCTCCTTTATTAGGTGCCGAACAATTACTATATAGCTTACTTTAAAAAGTGAAAGTAGAAGCTCAAATAACGTCTATAATTATTAATCCCATCCAAGATAGCACTCAAAATGCTGTATTATCCTATCAATATCCTTGTTATGTTGCAATCTATCTAACATTTCAGATATTCAGTATATAGACCTTATATAATGGATAAAGATTAACTCCTGCTTCTTTAAAGTTTATCAATCGGGCTTACGACATCCCACATCTTGTTCTAATTACATGAATATAGATCATAGTAATATTTTATTATGTCCAAGCAATTACTGATTGAATGTTTGATTCTGTGTAGATGATGAAACTCTTTCATGAATAGCAAGCCAAGAAAGAAATCACGTGACATTTGAATGATCAAGTATAAATTGCTTTTTTAAAGCAGAAGACTAAAATATTAAATGATATTCTCGTGAATAAAAAAATCAGTAGTAATAGCATCAAAAATCTTGTCTTTGTATGTTATGGGAACACTTGTCGAAGCCCTATGGCGGAAGGAATAGCAAAAAAAGTACTTGGATCAAAGTTCCATGTCGAAAGTGCTGGAATTTCTCCATCTTTTAATTGTGCTGCAGAAGAATCAATTAAGGTCATGCAAACTCTATTTGAAATCAACATTTCTAACCATCAACCGAGGAATATAAATAATCTTTCAATTGAAAGATTCGATTTTGTGATTGTTTTGGACTCAATCGTTTATAATGCTATAAAAATGGATTATGAAATTTCAGCAGAAAAGCTGATTTTATGGGAAATTGATGATCCATATTTACAAGATATAGAAGTATATAAAAAGTGTGCTGAAAGGATCTATCAACTCATTAGCCATTCCTTCATGTGAGTTATTCTATTTCTTTGACACCAAAATTCCCTTATGATAAAGTTTACAATCAGCAAATCTGAAAGGGATGTTTCAATTAAACAATAATTTAATTAAAAAAGAAAATCCCCTTTAAATAAAAACCCTCAATTAGGAGGAAAAACGTGGATAAATTAAACCAGCTTGTCTATAAATCATGGCATGATGATTGGGCCAAAGAAGGAGACACCTTATTTTCCGACTTATTAAAGAGCGGAAACCGATATCCGAAGAAAGCTGAAAATACAGTAGCAATAAGATCCCCAGGCATTCGTGTCGATTCAGGTGTTCCCTTTACTGCCCTCATCCACCCTTCTAATCCTGAATCAGGAGCTTATGGAGGGATGTCTTTTGTGATCTTCCCTGTTGAAAATGCTCCCTGTCTTATCGCGATGGGAATTGGTACCCAAGGGCTTAGTCCAGATGAAAATATCCTCGGTCGTCCCGGTCATGGACGGAAAGTACAAGCAATTTGTGCTTGGCTTAATAAGGAATACGGACAGGGTAAGCTCATTGCCTGGGCAAAGCAAGACCCAGTCAGAATCGATGAAGACATTCCTGATAATATACAAAAGATGTTTCCTGTCTATCAATCCGTATTTAATAGGTATGGGAAAGTTCTCTATGGCATCTATATTCCAAACAAAAAAAAAGATGCGACTGAAATAGCTTTAAAAGCATTCTTGGATCTTATGTTCGAAGAGCGTCGAATACAACCACTTAAAATAGCACAACAGGATTTCGAACAGATCAAATCTTCCTACTTTAGCTACCTAATGCCTTCAGTTTCTCCCCAGGAAATCTTTGATTTGCTACAGAAACGCCATTATATCATTCTAGAGGGACCACCAGGTACAGGAAAAACAATGTTGGCTCAACAACTGCTCAAAAATAATTATAAGAATAATGGTCGCACGATCCAGTTTCACCCAAATGTAACATATGAGCAGTTTATAGGAGGGCTCGCCCCTGTAAAAACAGATGATGGATTTGGATTTCGCTTCGAACCCAAGAAAGGATTTTTAATGGAAGCAGTTCAAGAAGCGTTAAAAAATAACAAAAAAAATTATCTTTTACATATTGATGAAATAAATAGGGGAGACTTGGCTAAAGTTTTAGGAGAGGCAATTTATCTTTTCGAACACGCTGCCTTAGAAAAGCGCAAGGTAGATTTGCCATACGATTTTGGCAATCCAATTCACAAACAATTTGAGCTCCCGACAAACCTCCACATGCTTGGCACCATGAATACTGCAGACCGAAGCATTGCAATCGTTGATGTGGCGATTCGTAGGCGTTTTGCTTTTGTGAAGCTATGGCCTCAAATGGAAGTTGTTAAATCAAATGGTTGTGAGTTGATGCAACGAGCATATAAGGAAATCCTTTCAATTTTCATAGAGTATGCAAGTGATGATGCATTTAATCTTGTACCTGGACACGCCTATTTTCTCGAAAAAGATAATAAAGAAGCGGCTCAAGCACTTAAAATAAACCTAGCGCCTTTATTAGAAGAGTATTTAGCGCAGGGTTATGTTGCGGGCTTTTCTGACCCCATACGTGCTTATCTACAATGGATTGATAGCCTTTAGTCTTTTCGAGTCTATCAAAAGTTTATGTGAATTATTCAATGGCAACTCAAGCAGATAACAGAGATGTCCGCTGTTTAGAGACAACGGATTCCTCTCTTTTAAGACGATCTGCTACATTTTTTTTAAAAAGTGGCAAACCTCGAGATTATCAAGCCCAAGCTGCTAGGCTAGGACAGCAGTTTATTCAGCAAAATCGCTGGATTTTTAAACAATTCGATGTTGAAGCGAGTCTGGACTATGATGGCTCATCAGTCGATATTGTAATCCGTACAGGCTCAAAAATTGGGGCTTTGCCTCTTTTTTCACCTACAAGTGGAAAACCAGACTATGGTCTTATTATTAAACCTCGATTTGATTGGTCTGGGCTGGGTACCATGCTAGGGGAGATGGGTTGGAAGATCATTCCTGAACCTCTAATGCTTCCGCTCTTGCCTAGATCTGACAGAAAAATTCCGCCATGGGTTCTTTCTACAATTGTGCTTTTTAGGATAAAAGCAATCCTTAATTTTATTGAGAGAAGATTTGATTTTATAGAGGCAGACCTTAATGCTCCTCGTGGTCAGATTAACTGGGGAATTTATACAACATCCCGGCTGCCACGAATGAAAACCCTAAGTGTTCCTTGCCGATTTCCAGATTTGCGAGATGATCGGGATCTATTGGCAGCTATTCATTTTACATTGAGAGTTCAACTTTCTAGCCTCGCGGGGCAACGGCAAGGTGGGGTTGCTGTGCTCCAGCTATTGGATATCTGCGAAACTCTTTTAAACAGAGTCAGAA
>SDBT01005566.1_pt1 | contig 21112 bp, 15 predicted proteins | sample 2277101 | NCBI WGS metagenome assembly SDBT01 (sample SAMN10404973, study PRJNA504765) | marine sediment metagenome | isolation source: marine sediment core GS10_PC15, 103 cmbsf | place: Arctic Ocean: Southern Knipovich Ridge | collected 2010
TTTGCTTACTGAGAGGTTCTTTATATTTGCTATGATAGTTCTGTATGTGGTAATGATGGTGCTGCTGCATATTAATTATAGCTATATAAGTAGAAGGCATTGTATGCCTATCATTGTGTTTACCGCTTTTTACATCCCTGTCGGTCTGCAGATACTTGCACGCTGGCTAAGTAAAAGGACTTCTAAGAACGGTTTGGCCGTAAGGAAAAACAGACAACGCTGGTTTTTTATACTTGTGGCAGTAGGCTTTAGTATTTGTACGGCTAAGTTCGATAGGATAACACCGCTGGGTTGGAAAAAGCAAGGCTATATTGATACGGCGAAATGGCTGAAAGAAAATACCAGCGAAAAAGATCTGATCGCAATGGCGGATTCGCGGATTGGCTTTTACGCACAAAGGTCAAGCAGGAGAATGGATGGAGAGAAAATCCCCGGCAATACCACATACGTAGTAAAATTCTTAGATGGCAAGCAAGCAGAGGACAGTATAACCCTTAACAGAGAAGTGCAAAAACGATATTCGGTGTGGATGAATAAGAAGGAAAGGAAAAGAAGGATTGTTATTTACGAGGTGATGAAATAACATAACAGCAGATATGGTGTTAGAGAAAGGCTTTAATGAGTCGTACGTAAGCTTATGGCGGCGGAGTATTTGCCCAGGGTTGTATCTGGAGATATAACACAAATGCACAAAGGTAAATAGAAAGGCTTGCTGTATGCTAAAAAGATATACAACATTGTTTGCTTTTCTTCGGTCAATTATTGATCTTCTGATTGTCACCTGGGTTTGGATTGCAGTTTACTACATTCGTTTTTATTCAGGGCTATTCAGCACTGCAAAGGGGATACCGCCTTTCAAATATCACCTGATGCTGATGTTGCCGGTTGTGGGGCTTTGCTACTTAGCGTGCTTATGGTCTGGCCTTTATAAACCTAAGCGAATTCAGACTCTGTTTAAGCAAGCTACCGATTTGTTAAAAGCTACCTTGTTGAGCGGTTTGCTTGTGCTGGCGTTCTTGTATTATGTTAGGACTGAACCTTACTCAAGGAAGTTGTTGGTAGTTTTCGTGGCCATCCTGTATCCTGGACTGTCTTTATCGCACCTACTGGTAATGACCCTTTTGAGATATTTGCGTAAAAAAGGCTATAATCAGCGCCATTATGTGGTCATAGGGGCTGGAAAGAAAGGACAACAGCTGGTTCAAGATATTAAGCATGTGGGGTGGACGGGACTGGAATGCAGTTTTTTTGTAGATAATGACCCCAAGCTAATTGGGTCCCAATTGCTGGGTGTCCCTGTATATGGACCGATTGAGAAAATTCTCGACCTGGTAAAAACTACAGATATAAACGAAGTCTATTTTGCTCCTGGTGGTAATCAGTCATCGAAAGTTTACCCAATCCTTGAACGCCTTCAATCTTTAGGCATAACTATACGGATTATTCCGGATTGGGGCAACCTTGTCTCAATAAGCACACCAACAGCCATACCGATTGGTTCGCAACTGCTTTTCTCAGCAGGAGATTCGTCGCTGGTCGGTTTTAATATAATTCTCAAAGAGGTTTTTGATCGAATTGTTGCTTTTGCACTTTTAATTATGTTATTTCTCCCCATGCTCATAGTTTCTTTCCTGATTAAACTGACAAGCAAAGGCCCAATTTTCTATAAACAAACCAGGGTGGGAATGGACCAGAAAACGTTTGAGATATTTAAGTTTCGTACGATGCGAATTGATGCGGAAAAAGAAAATGGCCCGCAATGGGCCAAAGCAAATGATTCTCGATGTACGTGGATTGGGAGATTTTTGCGCAAGACAAGTATTGACGAGCTTCCTCAGCTAATAAATGTTGCTAAGGGCCAAATGAGTCTGGTTGGTCCCAGGCCGGAACGGCCATATTTTGTAAAAAAGTTCTCTGCGAATCACAGAAGGTATATGTTAAGACATAAAGTCAAAGCCGGGATGACAGGATGGGCACAAGTAAATGGTTTTCGCGGCGATACTTCTTTGAGAAAAAGAATGGTATATGATTTATACTATGTTGGAAACTGGTCCCTTGCACTGGATTTGTGGATTTTGCTAAGGACACCTTGGAGCGTTATTAAAGGCGAAAATGCAAACTGAAAAGAAATGATAAAACCAGCAGCTAAGGATATGCTTGGCTCTCAGTTATTATCACAGAGATTTGTGTTTATTAACTATATTTCACAAGATTGAAAGGTTGAATTCCGAGCGCAAACATTGCGGAATATATTGAAAAATGCACAGACGGGGGGAAAGGAGCGTCAATTGTGTCCCGTTAAGGCTTTGGAAAATTGTTGTAACCCAAGTACATTCAATAGGTTGTGAGAAAAAAATGGTTGTCATCGATCGATTTCAACTCCCTTATAAACTTTGGCCAAAAACTTTCAGTTTCATATCCAATTGTTATTATTCGACTTATAATGGGAGATTAGTGAAGGAGTGTTGTTATGGTAGTGAAAAACGAAGAAACTAAGCACATTCATCAAACAAGCAGCCATTTGAAATCGCGAGCTAAACACGAAAAACAGACCTATAATAAGGGATTAGATCGTACTAGATTTGATAGTTTTTTCGAACATGCTAACAAATGCGTATCGATGCAAAAGTTAGGTGAATTGCTAAAGAGATATATGACTGTCGCGAATAACAAAATTGTTTTGGAAATAGGTTCCACCGCTTGGACAGGCCTGATAGATTTCAAGAAAGTTTGTCCTGAGAAACTAACTTGCATCAACATCTCTGAAAAGGAACTCGAAAAAGGTATTAAACGAGCGAAAGACTTAGGCTGCTATGATAACATAGAATTCAAAATAATGGATGCTCACGATCTTGATTTCCCTGATAATAGTGTAGATGTTATTTATGGTTCGGGGGTTTTACATCATCTCGCGTTTGAACAGGCAATTAAGGGCTTCCACCGAGTGTTAAAGTCAAAAGGAACTGCTATATTTGTGGAGCCCCTTCGGTGCAACCCTTTTGCTAAGTTGCTTAGACTTCTGACACCAAATACTAGGACACTAGATGAACGACCTTTGGGTTTATCTGAGATAAGATTTTTAGCAAGGTACTTTGATACTAAAAATACGTATTTCCAACTTTTTGCCGTTCCATCCGGTGTTATATCAAGATTTTTTTGTCAAAATCCTGTTAATATTATAACATTGGTTGCAGATAAGATAGATTTTTTCATTGAAAGATTTTTACCTTTTATAAGGCCGTTTTTTAGGTATATTGTAATTTATTGTCAAAAAAAGTAGGTTTTTTTTGTATGGTAACCCAAGAAGACAAAACGGACATTAAAGCTGCTTTGAGATAACCAATTCTAAAAAGGATATTGTTTATCTGTCCATCTTGTTAACGATCACGTTATGTATCGGCATATATCTGATTGTCACCACGGCTGTCATCGCAAAAGATGTAGTAATTTTTATTGAGTATGATTATATGTAGGTGAATAACTCGTTAAGAATTGTTTCAGTAATCCCACCACACACGATTCAAGCTAAATCGCTTGTTAATACGTTCAGGTAAATAAACATATTTCCAACCCATTTTATATCCTACATATTTTGTAATTATTCTTAACGCAAATTGTGGAAGTAAATCAAATCTCTTTCGCTTCATCAGGAAAGCTATCTCTGACTTGATGTATTTAAGGCCCTGCCCTTCGGCTTTGCCAAACTCCCTTAAAAGCCAATTTTCGTTTCTATGAAATACGCCCATGTCGAAATATCGTCTAAAGTCCTGGCCAATAGTATAATTGTGTGAATGAAACACTTTTGCATCAGCAGCATAAGCTATTTTTTGGCCCTTCAAAAGCATATCTGCTGCAGCGCAAGTGTCTTCTCCAAAAATCAATCCATTTCTAAAATACCCTATTTCTTCCAAAGCAGCCTTCCTGTAGGCGGAAAAAGAATCGGAAAAAAACGCTGTTTTGATACCGTACTTTTCTCTGTCGGAGAGTATGTGCACATACGAAATATCAGAATAGTTAAATAATCGTAGATGTTGCGCAAAAACAGATGCATTGGGATATGGCAACTGTCTTCCGAAAACTGCAGCTATTTGGCTATCTTCACTAAACGGCTTAATAATATTTTCAATAGCATATTCATCATACAACAAAGCGTCCTGGGTTAAGTAAACTATGATATTTCCCTTAGCTTTTTCTGCAGCTAATGTTCTTGTTGCACCATGATCGAATTCTGATCTTTGGATGATTATGATATTGGCATTATAAGATTTGGCTATATCTACAGTACTATCTGTTGAGGACGAATCAACCACAAGCAATTCATAATCTTTGACTGTTTGAGATCCAAGTATTGTTAACAAGGAAGGTAAATGGTTTGATGCGTTGTGAGTAGGGATTATTATTGAGAGCATTTTTTTCGGTATATAACGGTGTAATGCCAACATATATGTCTCATTCCAGGAAGTGATGATAACGCTCGGTCAAAAGCTACGGCTACTTTTTCAACAAAGATCGGTATTCTGATCCTTCTTTTTAAATAAAGCATCCGAAACAGAAGCTCAAGTCCGTAATGAATAAAACCACAAAGAAACCACACTGGCTCAAGCCGTATTAACGTCAGGTCGGGACTATCCTGTAACTCATTTAAATCCTTAACCGTGAATCCTTGTGTTTTTTCATCGGCGGGTGAATGGCGTTTTTCCGGTATTAGTTTTCTGATCAATAACTTTGTTTTCGAAATAAATTTCAACCAGTGCTTGTTTGGTTCCATACCAAAAATAAGGAATCCACCTTCCTTAGTAACTCGCGTGATTTCTTTAACCGCATTGCGAAAATCAGGAAAATGATGGAGCGTGGCTATCATAAATACAAAATCAAACTGATTATTTTCAAATGGGATATGCTGACCATCGATACAGCAGTAAGTTACTTTATTATGTTTTGTTCGCTGTTTAACGTAAGCAACAAGCTGTCCAGATACGTCTGAAAACACATAGTTATCGAATCGGATATTGCTTGACAAAATGTTTTCCAGATCAAAGCCAACTCCCCCTCCTAATTCCAATATATGACCTGTTTCATTGCTTTTTGCGGAAATAAAGTTTAGTACCTCGCTGTGAAATGATGTGTTTCTAAATGTATCCACCTGGTTTTGCTCAATCCATGTTTCTTTTTGAGCTGCATGGTAAATTGCATCCCCCTTTGTAATTTCGTTCATTGATCGTGGCAGTAAGTTATAAACGTTGTCACTAATATAAAATACATGATTATTGGAACATGACAATTCATTTCGTCGGATTGTTAATTGATTTTTACATTCCGGGCACACTAATTTCAAAGCCATCGTTTTCTACTTTCTGCTAATATCTATCTGACATATTATCTTATTCTGTTAATCGAGAGTTTGTTTTATTGCATTCAACACATCAACAACATCTATTGAATTTATACATATATACTCATCTTTGCTTCCTAAGCATTTAGGTTTATTGTAACAGGGATAATAGCGACATACATCCTCTTTGAAAATTACATTTGCGTTGGGTGGCCGAAAAAGCCTGTAATCATTTGCACCATTAAGAACTATAACCGGCACCTTCAAGGCATAAGCAGCATGAACAGAAAAACTGTCAAGTCCTATTAACAGTTTTACGGAGCTTAGCTTTATAAAGAATTCATCTAAATTACTCGCATGTAAAAGCACGCGTTTATTATCTATAACTTCACGGAAAATATCCTGCATCTTTGTTTTTTGATTTGGAGCGCAAAATATGCATACATCAAATTTTTGTGAGACCAGCACTGTAATTACTCTTTTCCATTTATCAAAATCCCATAGTTTGCTTTTTTGGCTTGCAGCTGGATGTATTGCAATAACCTTTTCATAATCCAATTTGCTGGCTATTTGCTTTCTTAGTTTTGCATTTAAGAAAATCCTTGGGTGAACAAGGTGAGATGATCCTAACTCCTTGGCTATATGATCATTGCCATCATAGATGTTAACTATTCGCTGGGGAATGCTGATGTTCCAATCTACTAGGCTGGACAAGCCTTTCTTGATGAGCTGTCTATAAGGATGTGCATCTGGCCACGAAATACTTATATTTTTTTTAGGCCTGATGCATTTTCCAATTAGGTTTTCCCGAAAATCACCAACGTTGTTTAAGCAAACATCAAAGTTTTGCTTCCTCAATTTAGAAATCTGTTTTAACAATCCTAAGCAGTTTTTGGCATTAAAGTTTTTTTGCGTTCCCATTGGAAAGTCAGTATAATAAATCTTGTTGACATAAGGATTCTCTTCAAAAATCGGTTTGAAAGATGGTCTTGTGAATATATCGATAGAAATATGTCGAAGATTTTTGCCTAACGAGTTAATAAGTCCAGACGATATTATCGCGTCACCTAAGTTTCTGCACTGAAGAATTAAGTACTTTTTAGGCATAATCGTAAAAACAGTCTCTCGCGGTAGAACTAAATCTATTGCAAAGAATCTTTCAAAATCGATCGTTGACTAGCCTCAGTAAGATTAACTGTTGAGGCGCCTATCCTTTTTCGCATTTTTCTGTCCTATTATATCGGGCTTGAATGTTTATTAATTTCTCTGCCGATAAAACAAATCCAACCGTAAAGAAGAATAAAATCCCATTCTTACCGCAAAATGGTAAATTAAAAATAGCACATGCGACATAGGCCGCCACAATACCCCAAACAAACCATTTAGTATTTGATTTACACTTTGAAGCATAGAAAACAACAGTCATTAACAATAATAAAAACAAACATAATCCTACAAAACCATATCCTAAGTAATAAGCAAAAAAATTGTTATGTGGACCAAAATAATTATCAATCATATCTTTGGCTGATGGAGAAATTCTAGCAGGCCCTAATCCCCAAAAAGAGGTTTCGGCCAACTGCATTGATTGCTTCCATTGACCTTCCATGCGCAATTTAACCGCAGGATCTTCCTTAAATTGGAAAGTAGCTATACGTGCTATACTTTTTATCGATGTACCAACTATTTCATTGTTCTGGAATTTATTATAACTTACAAGACTTATTGTAGTAACTAAAAAAACAACTACCGGTGCATATAGAATAAACTTAAATCTTAAGACTTTTGGTATATTCCATATAATCAGAATGATTACCAACATAAATATCGGTGTCCTTTCCAAAGACAAAGCTAAAAATCCAAATCCCAAAATAAGATTAAGTTTGAAAACAAAATTGTTGGCCAAGAATTTTCTGTACTTGAATAGGATAGGCAAAAGTATCGCTACAAAAACTTGCCCTTCAATAAAAGAATTCATTGGACCCGAAAACCTTAAGAGAAAACCTCGGAAAAGATTGCTCGTCCCGCCCAGTGTAGTTAATTCCCTGTTAATAAAATTATAATCCCATGGCAAATACTTTTCCAAACCGGTCATTCCACCACAAAAATAGAAGGAGAATTCTTGAAAAACACCATAGCAAACGAAAATCAAAAAAAAATAATTAACAACGTTAATGACCTCTTTTTTGTCCTTTATTAATGAAATGGGAATCCATAATGATACCATAGGTAAAATGAAATCCTTTATCGACATTATATTTGCCTTAATAGGGGTCGAAGGATGAAAAATTAATGCGGAGAAAAAAAAGATGGGTAATAACGAGACTACAATTAATAAGTTATTAAACTTCAGTTTTGCTAAACATAGAATAATTAATAAAAAGAAAAGAAGATAAAATAAGGCAGTAGGAATTTTGATGCCTATTATTCGATCAAATAGGTTTGAAAACATTAACAAAAATATCCAAGTATATACTATAGTTCTTATTTTGAATTTAAACATATTTTATTTAATTTCTTGTATCTTTCTTCCCATGTATTATTTTGAGCAAATTGTACATACTTATCTCTATTTCGTTCTTGCAGAGCATTCCCTAAGCCGTTAACAAAATCAGTTGAATCTTTAGCCAGATAGGCCGGGCTATTTATAAGTTCTAATTCCTTCCATTTTGTAGCGACTACGGGTAACCCACAGGCCATATATTCATAAAGTTTAATTGGGTTAACGCTGTTAACCAATTCTGAGTTATTTTCGACATCGAATGGGATCAAACCAACATCCGCATTATGAAGATATCCAGGCAGAGCCTGGTAGGATATACTTCCCAAAAGACGAATATTCTCAAAATTGAGTAATTTGCCGCGGGCATAGTGGTCCGGGCCAATTAACACAAATGTAACATCCGGCAGTTTTTTTGCTGCGAAATTGACCAAATTATAATCAAACCATTTTTCCATTGCCCCAACATAAATTGCTATAGGGCCTCTTATGTGACGGTATTCTCTTGGCTTCAACGTAGAGCCTTCGGCAAAATGTTTGAAATTAACTCCATTAGGTAGATACATCATATTTCGTGGTTTCATTTCTGCTACGTATCTTTCAAGATTAGATGCGCTGTATACGACTAAATCCACTTTTTGAGCCAGAGCCTTTTCAGCTTTCTTAGAAGCAGCAGTTGAAAATTTAGAAAAAGCAGACATTTTATCTGCAATACGCATAACAGTCTTTCTAAACTTAATCACATCTGTCAAAAACGCGTAATTTACATTGTTGTCAAAATACAGAAGCTCTACATCGCCAAAACCATTATCAATCAGTTTTTTAACTAGGTTTGGCCAAGTAAACTTTTTCCAACTGCGAAGTACCCATTCATTACGCAATAGCGGCTTATTATGTGGAGAAAAAAGAGCTCCTGGCAAATAAGACCAAAGCTTGTCCTTAAAATCCAATAAGCCGCCGTTAGTATAAATCCGAAAGCGTTCTCTAAGATCCGGGTTTATTCCAGACAACAGATGCAGAGGGCTGATAGGGTCAGATAGATAAGCTACTTTCCACCCATTTTTTACAAACAGCTTAGCAAATTGATGACTCCCTACCTGACATGGTGAGGTCCAGTAATTTGGACAAGCCATCACTATACTTTTACCTACTTTGTTTTTGCATAGCATAAGCTGTTTTTTTGTCTCTTTGACAAGTCAGAGAAATATCCCCTATCGCAAAGAAATTTATCAAAAGAACCAATTCAGTAATTGCACCGAAATTTATAAAATAATCTCCTATTGGTATCAAAACAACTCTCACACATAGCCAAAGAAAAACAGCATAATACCACCCAGGAATCGTTTTAACTCTGTTAATCTTTTTTATCATTAACCATAGCAATAATAAAACGTAAATGTAAAAGACCATTGCCAATATAATACCGAAATATAGACATAAGATGTGCCAGCCATCGATAGCAAAACGTTGACTCGAATATCTTTCGGCTAATTCTAAAGGTTCAAAGTGGACAAATTTCTGAACGATGCCTGGAAAAAAGGCTTTAGGGAGATAAAAATTTACCATAGGTACCATGCAATCGTTGGCAATGCCTCGCGCAAAGCCACCGAACAAATATATGGTTAGCCACACAAAAGGCATGAAATTACTTACATACTTACCTTCCACTTTCATAGCAGAAGCAAAACGAGAGGCATCACTAAAGCCAATGCCGGTACGAATGTTCCCAATTATCATAAAAAGAAAAAATAGAACTATAAAGACAGGCCAATATTTAATAAGCTTGGTTACGCTTTTAATATTTGGACTCTTGATTACCAACCAATATATTACAACCCATATTAACACATGTCTTGTTTCGTAAATTGCTGCATAAGCTATTATATTAACTGTGCTTAGAAGACCTGCTACATACCAGGTCATTTGCTTTCTTTTGATAAGTAAAGTAGAAATAACCATCGCTATGCTCAAAGAAGGGAGCAGACCAAGAAGTCGAAGCTGGGCTCTATAACGACCATATAATATTTCAGGCGGAGCCTTCAGGCCTCTAAGTGCATATAGAACTGGGCTGGGGCCATAATGTTTGATAACAAAAACAAGATACAATAAAGACAGACAGCTAAATACTATTACTGTAATTTCCAGCAGTTTTCCATGTTTCTTTATGATTCTAAACTTTTTTTTAACCGGAGTTACCGCAAATAGGAATCCGAAAACCAAAAACAATACACACCCTAAAACAGTGGACAAACCGATTTCGTCGAGAGCCCCAAAAGGCTTAAAGGAATACACAAATAGGCAGCCAAATGTAAAACTGAATAAAAAAAGGGAAACAATCATAGTAAGTTATTCACTTTCTTTTAGCTGCACAAAAGTTTTCCATATCCGTTCGAATAAAAACCAGGCCCATACGGCGAAACCGTGAATTTGACGTTAGAATGGTCATTTATAACAATCATGTCATCTAAAATTTCAAACAACCTTAACTGTCTGACATTCTTGTATTTCAATTCTATTTCGACCGAGTTAGATTTCAAATCTCTTATTTTTACATGACACTGGTTTTTCATATTAAACAGGCCGCCTCTTCCCTGCCGCCAGTCGTTCTGCTCTTTTCTTTCAACGATAAGTGTGTTATGCGCTCGGATAGACCTGAACTGATTACGCATTTCAGGCAACGGAGTATACAGGTAAGTACCAGGGTCTTTCGTCACATCTTCGCCATCTATGCAAAGCTCAAAGGACAGCTTATCGTTGTGGGCGTGTCCACCATTGCCGTTTTGCCCATTAGGCCCTGCTGAAATTGCAAGATAAAGTCTGTCTGATTTAAAAATATACATGCCGGAGTCAGAATAGTCATACCTTTTTATATTTTTTAATAGACTTATATTACTTTTCACCTGAGGTTTAATTATCGTTTTTTTACAAAAACGTGGGGCAACTTGTTTAGGACTTTCCTCAATCATATAATCATTGCCATCTGTTTTCTCAATAGGTAGCTGAAAGCTTTTGCCTTTAGTAAGGTTTTTAACAATAGAATATTCCAGAGGAAACTTCTTGATATGTTGCGATAATATACCTGGGTCAAAAAGTGCATTTAAGGCAGAAATAAACGTTGAATGGTTGAGGATATTCTCATCCCAAAAGAAGTCGTTTTCATTGCTTCTTATAAGCTCATTATATCCTTTTAGATTTAAATATCTTGATTCCGCTTCTCTGTTGGTTAGGAATTTCCCATTCGGAGAAAAACGGAAAAATCGGCCACTGTCATTATCACCAATTTGCGCTATCTGGCCAGTTGGTTTTGTTAGATGATGCGTGTACGTACCGGCAAGAAAAAGCCTATTGCACAACCATTCAGGAAACATCACATGGTTTTTAAGAGAATATTCTTGCCTTTCAAAAGGCTTCAACTCAAGTTTTTGCTTCCGGGTCGTGGGCGTATAATCCTTTAAGGCTGTTTTTTTATTTTTATCTAATCCCAGAATAAGTGCCACACAGTAAACCATTATCTCGCCACTTAGACGATGATAGCTGGTAGAAGCTTCAAAATTGGAGCCGTCGGGATTAAATTGCTTTCGAATTTCCTTGATTATTTCCTGGATGGCAAATGCTAACCAATTATTCACTTCTTCATTACACTCCAGATACGCAGCCGCATATAACAAGCCAGCTATATCTGACAAATAATGATTGGATGTAAGCTTTTCATTCCATTCAAGGTTGCTAACTATTTGCAAACCATGCTCATAGACACTGTTAGCAAAGATCTGTTTAAATTGTCTATTTATAATGTTATCGGCATCTAACTGGCAAAAAAGGTCATATGCCACAAGCATATTGGCAACACGAATACCAACATCCATTGTACAGCTCCAGTTAACCCCCATTCGTGGGGGATTAGTTGCGATAAAATCAAGAATCTGGTTTTTGAATTCCAGTATCAAATCCTTACGCCTTTGGGGGAACATTTTTGCAAAAATTGCCATTTGTGGCAACTGCTGCATACGAGCTAACTCCCAGGGAACTTTAATATCTACACCCAATTTATATATGCACTGATGTTTATACCACTTTTGAGCATTCCATCTAAATCCAGACTTGTAGTCTTTTTGCCAATCAATAGGAATGTAACCATCAGAAACCTCTTGCCATATTTTCCGGCTGTATTCTAAATGTGCAGGCAAAAGAATTTCATTGAGCCAAATGCCCTCGGTATCGAAATCTTTGATTTGAACATTCATATCGTATTTATAACCTTCAAGGCCGAGAGGCCTGCTGTCATATCGCTGCCGAACCCAACCGCTGCCAAGTAAATCAAAACGGTGTTCGCAATACATTTGAGATAAATATACTGCTACGTTTGTTGGTATACCACTTGTATCTAATAAATCTATATCGATATATGAATAAGAAATAAAGGGGACATTACGCTGAATATGTGTATTAAACGTTAAGTCTCTACGTTTTATCCATTTGTTTTTCAGCTTTTGGATTATCTTAGTTGCGATTTTTTTGAAAAGCATACGTGGAGGTTTTTTTAGCGACTTTTAGAAGATAATATCTGAACATATGGCAATTTTTGCCGGTTAGGATGTTTTTATTTGTTCTTTCAGTTTTTCTATAATCTTCCGCACCTGTTTTTCCCAAGTATATTTTGACAGAACTTCTGCACGAGCATTTTGTCCTAATACGTTGCAAAGCCCCGGGTCCATAATCAGAGTATTCATCGCCTCAGCTAAATTTTCGACATTGCCGGGCTCAACCAAGTAGGCAGTTTTTTTGTGTTCGAGTACATCACCAATTTGTCCTAAACGGCTTGCAATAATCGGCTTGCCCATTGCCATATACTCGAAAAGTTTAGTCGGGGAACCAAAGAATTCTCTACCATCTACTTGAGGGCAGTGAGGTGATACTAAAATATCGCAAACAGCAAGATAATGCTGAACATCAGAGTAGGAAACTTCACCGATAAAAGTCACCTCTTTATATTGACCAATTTGATTTTCTGATTCTCGTTTTAAATCACCATCTCCTATCAATAAAAAATGAATATTAGAGAATAATTTACTTTTTATAATTCTATCAACAGCTTGGGTAAGTTGCGGAATACCATGCCAAGGGCCAAAAGTCCCTACAAAACCTACAATTAATTTATTCTCATCTATACCTAAATCCTTTTTCAATTTTTCACACTCTTCCTGGTCAACATCCTCGGGATTAAATTTATCTGGATCAATACCATTAGGTATAAATAATATCTTTCTTTTTGGTATTCCTAAGCTGACTAAATCATCTCTCAATGGTTCAGAAACAACTACAATAAGATCGGCATGTTTTAAATTATAATTCTCGATGTATTTTACAATGTGATATTTGAAATTTCTTGTAAAGAACCTTTTCAAGAAAGGGTTATTTCTTATCCAATATTTCAATTTCCAGGTGTCAAAACTATTGAATTCTAAAATTAAAGGTATTTTTAACTTCTTTGCAATTATGGTTACAAAAAAAGTATAACCGGTATATCTGTGATAGATGAAATCGGGCTTAAATTTTGGAATTTCCTTTTTGAATCTATTTTTAGCGTAAAAGTTATACAGGAATTGCCCTAATGGTTTTTTAATTTTAGGTTTAATCACAGTATAGTTAAAATCATCTATACCTAAAAACCGTTCATTACTAATAATTTTTATTTTGCAGTTATTTTGTCTAAGACCATTAAGGACACCAAGAGTATGCCCAACAGAACCCCCACTTTTTAAATTAAACCAAAATTGTGTTCGTGCATAGAGAATTTTTATATCCTTCATATTTTATAACTTTCTTGCTAACCATCCCATTCTTTTGCCAAATTTTTTGGTGATGAAATTGTAAATTTTTCCGAGTATTCTGAAATTGTTTGAATAATCTCCCGCTGATGAAGAAAAATAAACCGGTTCCAATCCATTCTCAATCAGTATCTTTTTGAGTTCACCGGGCGTATACCAGTGTTCACATCCGAAGGGACAATTACCTGCTTTTTGCATTTTCATGCTGGCTTTATACGGTCTACGATTCAGCTTGTTTGGAACGGTAATAATTACATGTCCACTCCTTTTAGTCACCCTCGCCATCTCGGAGAAAGCTTTTAACCGCTTATCTTCACCTGGGATATGTTCGAGCGTCGAGAAGGACATGCTAACATCAAAAAAGTTATCCTCATAAGTTAAATCGGAGGCATCCGCTACTTCAAAGTGAATTTTTTTGATTAAATTTGCAGATAACTCATGTTCAACAACTTTTCGTGCGAATTCTATAACTTCGGGAGATATATCGATAGAATAAAATTCTTTCACTATTGGAGCGAAAAAAACTTCATCAATTGGGAAGAATCCACCAACGTTGAGCACTACTTTATCTCTGAGTCCAATCCTGTCTATCAGATGATAATCTGTCTTTACCTTAGAAACATGGTAATACCACCAGTTTTCTCTTCGGTCATATTCCAAATATTTTTGAATATTTTCACCAAATTTTTGTGCTACTATTTTCTGTTTTACGGTATCCATAATTCCTATGCCCTCTTGAGACATATTATTCTACATACTTTCTATCTACATTTTATTTTTTTTAAGCCAAAGGTATTGAATGTAGGAGAGCACCCACTTAGGATTAGTCAACTTGAAATGCTTAAGAGAATACATAAATGAAAAGACTCCCCATAGAATTTTATGTAGCTTAAACAGTTGCTCCTTACTCAAATCAGGGCTCCCAAAAAAAGCTTTTTTGCCTCGAGGTGCATTCAGCATATCCTTAGGTTTTATGTTAAAGTTTGAAGATGACATTATTTTATCAAACAGTATTGTTTTCGGCCGCGGCGTGATCAAGCTAAATTGAATATTACGAGTATTCAATTGTAAAGCTAACTTTAACATATCATCTATTTCTCTTAAAGATTGGTCAGGAAAACCAAATAAAAAAAATGCGCCGCACGGCATATTAATTTCATTACAGCACTTAAAGGTCTCAATGACCTGCTCAATCTTTAAATTTTTCTGAAGATATTTCAATCTTTCATTGGAAGCGCCTTCAATTCCAAATGAGATGTTTCGGCAGCCCGCTAATTTCATTTTTTTAAGTAAATCCATATCAACGCAATCACATCTTGTCTCGCAGTACCACTCGATTTGCAGATTATTACTAATAATTAAGTCTAGGAATTCATTGGTTCTGCTCCTTATCACTGTAAAGGTTTCATCCAGAAATTTGATTTTCCTAACACCATAATAATCCACAAAATGTTTCAAATCCTCATATACACGAAATGCGGATTTATACTTTAGTTTCCGTGTATATCCCCTTTTCTTTGCAGTTGACCCACCAATCAAACAAAAATTACAAGAATATGGGCAATCTCTTGTGCTTCGGTATAGAATGTACTTGCCCTTGGCAGTACCATACATAGCAATATCCCGCTTGTTATAAAAGGGAATATTCACTTCATCGTAATCATATCCAGTTAGCAGTTCATTCACTTTTATTTCACCATTGTAATCCCTATACGCTATATTCTCAATAGCATCAAGTTCAGAAAAGTGTCTCATAACAAGTTTTTTGAAGGTTGGATAGGGTTCGCAAAGAATTATTACATCGAGATCCTGATATTCTTTAAGAAATTCCTCAGGAAATGCTGATGCGTATAAAGGATCATATACTAGAATGGTCATAATTGATTTATCAACAGATTTTGTAATACTACTTAATTTCATATCGAAATCGCGAACATCATTAGAAATTGTGAAGATGATAACTTCAGGACGATACATTTCTATTTCATTTCTTAGATATTTATAATCGTAATCGTGCAAATTTGCATCAATGAATTTGAATGAAGACTCTTCAAGACTCCCTAATACCTCTATAACTGGATATGGTGGATAATAGAGTCTCGGGGTTATTGCAGAGCACCGATCTCTTCTAGAGACAGACTGGTGTTTATAGCGTGGCTGATTTATGCCTAAGATCCTTTTTTTTGATTTAATTTTATCCATTTAATGATCTCCTATAATAATGAACATATATGCAATAATTTATAACTAATGCAAACAAGCTGGCATAAGCAGCCCCAATGGCACCGTAGAAAGGTATTAGGGCTAAATTCCCTACTAGATTAGAACCGGCTAAAACAAAGGCGGCTCTCTTCACTGCTTTCCCCCACCCTTTGGCATTCAAAAATCTATTATAGGGTTGGGCCATCCCTCTAAAAAAATTTGCAAATGCCAGAATAATTAATATAGGAACTGCTTTGATGAAATTTTCAGAAAATAATATAACTACAATATATTTTCCCAACAGAACCAAACCTAAACAGCAGCATAATAGCCATAAAAAATTGGAATAAATTACTTTCTTGGGAATTCTTTCAGCATGAGCAAATTTTCTAAATAAGGTTGTTGATAGAGAATCAGATAGAAGGAGCATAGGTCTTGTTAATGTCACTGCCAAGGAATAAAATCCAACAGATGTTGTATTAGCGAAGTAGGAAATAAGCATTTTATCAGAATTATATGTTCCCATACTAGCTATGCGTCCAAAGTAAACGTGCTTTCCGTACTCTTTTGTCTCTTTCCATATTGTTTTGAAATTTTCCTTTAAATTATTGAATTTTGGCTTTAGACTATGAACAATCAGAATTACAGCTACGATTATGCCAGTGAGATTTAAAACCAAGGCAATCGATATATCTAATTTTAAAAAACAAATTACAATTAGAAGTCCAGCTAAATACAAAATTTTGGGTATTATGTTAGCTACAGCCATCTTTTTAATCTCATTTGCTCCTTGGCAAATTTGTTGGAGCATATATTGAAATGGGATAATAGCGGCTAATATTGAAATAGATCTCAATATATTTCCAGCAGAAGTATGGAAAATAGAATCAATAAAAAAACTAAAAATAAAAAGAATGAGGAAAAAACTTAATGAAATTCCAAGTGTAATAAGTATTAAAGCACCAATTAATTCTTGGTCTTTTTTTTTATCTTTTGATACAGCTAATAATCTTGCACCGGCAGAAAAAAAACCAAATTCAAAAAACACGGATATAAAAAGCAAAACCGCCAAAATGAATGTCAATACTCCATACTTTTCTGGCCCCAACACCCTGGTCACAATAAGCGCAATTATAAGGCCTAAAGCCATAACCAGAATTTGAGAACCATAGAGAATCCCGGTTTGCTTCGCTGCTTTAGTTCTTGATAACTTGATAAAACCGTTTATAGTATTACGAGCATTAATCATAATTCTACATTCTGTGCACTTTTACTTAATTTTTTTCTTATCCATTCTAAAATCATCTTAAGCACAAAAAGGCTAAACAGCCATCTAATGAAAAGATATAAATGCATTGGTCCATAACGCTTTATCCTGATCGAATAGCTCTGTATCTGCAATGATGATCTGACCCCCAAAAACTGTACCAGTTTTTGGGGGTCAGGCCAGAACCATTGTGTCCCGCATTCGGTTAATATATGAATCCGTAATAGTAAAAGGACCGCCTTCGAATGCCAACACACCAGCTATTTCGCATATATTATAGCATCCTTATGTTTTTCAAGTTAATCGTTTTGCTTTTTGATTAGATGTCTGTTAAAGCCAGCGTTACTTCTGTAGTTTGCAGCATATCCCACAATTCTATGGGCCAAGGAGAATTCTTTTCTTTCAAGGCTTCAGATAAGATTTCTAATTCCTCTAAGTGTCCTTTTTGACTAGTCCGTGTGCTAATAGATCTAATATCAACATTGTAGCCTTTAAGATTTCTATAATCTTCCATCACAATGCTTTTGTTATCAAAATGGACTTCCATATATTCCTTGGGCAAACTTTTGCTCCCGACAGCGAAATAGTTAATAACAGCAACAGAACCATCCTTATATTTTAGAATAATTGAGCGATTATCATCCATCCTGAATTTATCATTGCTGGGCGACAGTGACTCAGTGCTAATACTTATAATTGAACTTCCGGTAAAAAAAGTCATTAAATCAATAATATGGCACGCCTCCCCTACAATCCGGCCACCATTTTCATGTACCCAGTGATCTAATGGAATGAACCCTGCATTCATTCTGTAATTTATGAATAAAGGGTTAATGCGTTGATCGGTATGCCGTTTAATTTCCTTAGCGATGGGACTGAACCTACGGTTAAAACCAGTAAACAAGACCGGTGGGGATTCGTTACTTCTGTTTGCGATATCGTAAAAATGCTTAATTTTGTTTAGCCCATCTTTTGTAGTAGCTAAGGGTTTTTCTACGAATACATGTTTACCCGCTTGCAAAGCTTTTATTGCAAGTTCAGAATGGCTATCATGACAAGTAGCAATCAAGATTAAATCAACTTCCGTATCTTCCAAAACGTCTTTATAATTGGTTGTGGCATAGTTGGCAAGATATTGTTTCGCTACTGTTTTGGCTTTGTAACCTATTCGGTCTATTACAGCATGCAGACGATATTTATTCTTAAGCCGTTTTATATTAGGCAGATGCATTCCGGTTGCAAAACTGCCTGCACCAACTAAAGCAACGCTAATTAATGCTCGACGAACCGGATAAGTGCTTAGTGACACTTTGCGGTTGTGAGTCAAATATTCTCCGAATAGCTCCGGCTCAGGTTTACCATAATCCAATAACACCATCAAAGGTTTTTGGACTGACTTTTGCAGTGACTCGAATGCCTCGGTAACTTGTTCTATTGGATAGACTTTTTCAATTAAGCGCTTTAAATCGATTTCGCCACTATGTACTAAACGCAGATACTCAGTCATGTTACGGTTTTCGGTCCATCGCACATAGGCATAAGGATAGTTCAAGCCTTTTTGCTCATAGCTTTTATCATAGCGTCCCGGACCGTATGATGTAGAAATTTGAAAATCGAGTTCTTTTGCATATATATCTTCGCGTTTTATTCTCATTCCAGCCACGCCGACCAGTACCAGCCTTCCTTTCTTGCGACACATTTGAAAGCCTTGAGACAAAGGTTCGCTGCTGCTGGTTGTAGCGGTAAACAACACAGCATCGGCTCCATGACCGCCTGTCCAGTTTTGCACTAATTGGACTGGATCATCTTGGTCAGGATTACACACGATCTCCGCTCCAAAATCACGAGCTATATCAAGGCGACGGTCATCTAAATCTACAGCGGCAATACGTATGCAAGATCGCCGCAACATTTGTAAGGATAATAACCCTAAAATACCTACACCCGTTACAACACAGAATTCACCAAGCCGCAAATCAGCCCTTCGTACCCCCTGCATAGCTATTCCACCCAATGCAACAGTAGAAGCTGCTTTAAAGTCCATATCTTTAGGCAATTTCACTACAAGGTTCGCTGGTACACTTACAAATTCAGCATGGCTGGCAAGTCCGGCGCCAGCCGCAGCCACACACTCACCAACCTCAAAACCTTTTACGCTGTCCCCGATGGCAATAACTACACCTGCAACAGAATAACCTGTTGGGTTACCAGAATCCAGCTTGTCTTTGGCTTTTTCATAGGCTTTGACGATGCCCTCTGTCCGAACCATGTTCAAAACTTTCTTTATTTTTTCAGGTTGTTTTATTGCCTGCTTAATCAGAGGTGTGGCGTTGGTAGATATAAAGGTAATTTCAGTACCGGCGGAAATACAGCTATTAACAACTTTAATCAACAGTGAATCTTTTGATACTAAAGGGGCAGGAACATCCTCAGTGAAAACCTTCCCTTTTTTGACAATAGCTTGTAGCATTAATTTACCTCAATTTAATTATTGATTGGTGATTATCTTAACAATCCTTTCAGCAGCCTTACCATCCCATAGTTTTGGAAATTTAGAACTATTTTTGCTGTTACCGGTCAGAATCTTATGATATTTCTTTAGAATGTCTTCTGTGCTAGTATTAACAAGGCAATTTGTTCCATTCGTAAGCGTAACCGGCCGTTCTGTATTTTGCCTAAGAGTCATGCATGGTACGCCTAAAATTGTCGTTTCTTCTTGTATCCCGCCTGAATCAGTCATTACTAATGCAGCATTATTCATCAAACACAGAAAATCCAAATAACCAACTGGATTAATTAGCAAAAGACGGCGCATTTTTTCAATTCGTATCCCAAGTTCGTTGTCCTTGATATTATTTCTCACGCGCGGGTGGATTGGGAAAACCAACTTTATGTCTTTCTCAATTATCTCAAACGCAGAGATAATCTCACCGAACTTATGCATATCGTCGACATTACTGGGCCGGTGGACTGTAACTACCGCATACTTTTTAGGCTCAAGTTGCAATTTGCTCAGAATCGTAGATTTCTTAGCTTTTGCAAGATTTGCTCTCAGCGTGTCAATCATAACATTGCCTACAAAATATATATTGGCAGGATCAACACCTTCTCTTTTCAGATTATTGATCGCCGCCTGCTCTGTAACAAAAAGTAAATCACTTATTCTGTCAGTTAAAATGCGATTGATTTCTTCTGGCATTGTTCTATCAAAACTACGAAGACCAGATTCAATATGAATTAACTTTACTCCCAGTTTAACTGCAACCATTGCGCAGGCAATTGTGCTGTTAACGTCCCCAACAACAAGTACATAGTCCGGTTGAAAATTTAGGACCACTGGCTCAAAAGATTTCATAATCTCCGCTGTTTGAAACGCATGACTGCCCGAGCCTACCTCTAAGTTTATATTTGGCTTTGGGATCTCCAGTTCTTCAAAAAACTGCCTGCTCATGTTTTCATCGTAGTGCTGCCCAGTGTGAACCAAAAGCGTCTCAAAATTACCATTTCTCTCAAACTCCCGCATAATCGGAGCAATCTTCATGAAATTTGGTCGAGCACCACAAGTACAGATGATTCTTATCATATTTCTCCTTGCCTATTCGACCTTTAATGTTGCCAGTCCGTGGACTAGCTTGCGGGCAAGTGTACCTACAAGATTGTTATCCATATAAACTCCGCCCTGAGGGTTGCAATCAACCGCTGATTATGCTCACATTTTGGCTTATTTTAGCCAAGAATCAGTTTCTATGAAGCCTGAGCCTGGCTTTTTTTAAGGCTTCTAACAGGAAGGCCACAAATACTGACATCATTAATGCTACCGCAAACACGATAGCACTCTTCTTGGCTGTTCCTTTTGAAATAGCATAGGTGCCCGGATTTTCTGTAACAGGAACACTTGCGGCTATCCGGTTCTCAATTCTTTTAGTATACGAGCTTAAATAATCCTTCAATTCCTCCTTCTCAACTTCTTTCACTGATTCAAG
>SDBT01005567.1_pt1 | contig 21108 bp, 20 predicted proteins | sample 2277101 | NCBI WGS metagenome assembly SDBT01 (sample SAMN10404973, study PRJNA504765) | marine sediment metagenome | isolation source: marine sediment core GS10_PC15, 103 cmbsf | place: Arctic Ocean: Southern Knipovich Ridge | collected 2010
AAAGAAATAGGAGAGATTTAAGGTACAGAACGGGGAGCTTCAATTTTCTCAGTTTGCAAACTGAGAAAGCAAGAATAAAATCCGGAAAATCCAGTAAATCCTGTCTGACATTGGAGACATCAAATGGATGAAACACAACAACGAGAGCCAACACGCTACAGAGAAGACAGATTTGAAGACGAAATTGAGCTCATAGATTACCTGCGTGTGATTTGGAAGAGGAAGTGGCTGATCATCGTTGGCACGCTATTTTGCGCGCTTGCCGTTTCTGTATATAGCTTCACCCGTCCTGTTGTCAAAATGTACAAGGTCTCAGCCCTCATCGAAGTTGATCCCGGGGCCAACTTGGAAGTTGATCCTGGGGCCAAGTTGGACCCTCTCGGCAAAATAAAATCCATGATCGAGTACGGACTCTTTAATCAGCGGGTCTTGGATGATCTGTCGAACTTGCAGGGGATCCCAAAGCTGGATCACCTTAGCTTCGAGGTAGCTATACTCAAAGGCTTGAACATGTTGGATATTGCATATAAGACACCCAATCCGGACCTGGGGAAGGCGGTTTTGAATGCGTTAATTGAACAGCTTGAACAGGAATATGCCCAACAAGCCAGGTCTCAGTTTGATAGGAAATTTCATGAAATCAGCATGCATATTGCTCGGGTCGAGGCAGGAAAAGAACAAGTCAGGCTTATAGAGGTCAGGATGGATCACATAAAGAAAGTGCTTCAGGAAGCCCGGTCGAGTAGTGACAAAATATCTGCTGAAAGGAAAGCTACCTTTCTCAATCCAAATGATAGAAAAAACCGTGCCAATACCTTTATGGAAGCTGCTGCTATGAATCAAGTTATCGACTATCCTCTTAGGTTAAGAGGCCGGATAAGTGATCTGATTTTCGAAAAAAGTATTCTTTCAGAAGAAATCATGTCCGACATCCGCATCATAAAAGACTTGACCGTAGGAGTAGCACCACTGAAGACCGAGCAGGCAGAGGAGGCAAATGTTGGGGACTATGAGAGCCTTATCTTGGAGCTTAAACCGAAAATTGACTCATTTAAAAGCAGTCGAGACCAGCTCACTGGGATAATCGTTAGACAGTCTCCGACAGCATCGGCTATTCCTATAAAAAACAAAGCAAAGCGTAATGTGATACTGGCTGGAGTATTCGGGTCCTTCGTTATGCTATTTTTGGCGTTTTTTCTGGAATACCTTCAAAGACATAGGGGCGAGCTTGAATCATAAAATTATTTCTTTTTTGCTGGGGCGTTAGCCACATCTTTGGCCAGCCTGTCTGAATCAAAAAGATGCAACGAAGTATGAGAAGTATTTGAAATCATATCACGGCCAGATCTTCATATCATAAAGAAAAAGCTCAAATCTCATTCAATGGAGTAAATCTGGGTTTCCAGCTCTGGATGAGAAGGTATGTTTACCGCGTTGAGACTGTAATAATTCACAGGGTGGGACGACTTTTGGAGGAGTAAGCATTTGAAGAGCATTAAAGGAGGAAAAGCATCAGCGCCTTCATTGCTGGTTCCGACATCATAATGTTTCATCAGTATCCTTTCGATTCTGGTCCAGTCGATGACTTTATTCATTTGTTCCAGCGTTTGTAAACTTCTGTTCTTTTCCATGGAAGTTGCAAGAGCCAACTCAGCAAAGCCCATTTTTCGATCAATCTTTTTGAAGCCCATATTTTCCTTCAAAGTGCTTATTTTGTGGAAAAAACATAGCATAGAAATAGCCTATAGTCAAGTATAATCAGCAGGTTGTCCTGCTTTTTTCAGAGTTTTTTCTCTATGGAAGGCAAAAATTAACTATCTGATGAGAAATTTATGAGGGGTTATGCAAAGCTCTCAAGGCAGTCTAGTCCCTGGGAGTCGGGCTCATTTGCGGCAAGGTGGCGTTGTCTTGAGACCTTTGAAAAACACCCTCTTTTGCCCAATCTCAGCGTCAGGCTCATCCGCCTTCGGCGGATCCAATTCTGCTGTCCTGCAGAATTGTCTTGACCTTGAACAAAATTGGACGTTTTTCAAAGGTCTCAATGCTTGGGTTCACTGGTTCATTGTGCAGCTGCCAAGTTGGTACGATACCTTAATCCGAGAAAACTTATGGGACAGCATTATGAAATTGAGTTTTGCCATTTCTATGCAGCAAACAGCTTTTGATGCAGTGGGAAGAGGCGATTGGAAAGAGATTTTAGCCTATATGGTGGAGATGGGATATGACGGCATTGAACTGGCAATAGGAGATCCTGTTCAAGTGGATACGATGGAACTCAGAGACCATTTGAACCAGCACGATCTGTGTTTGGCCGCCATCGGTACTGGACAGGCTTATCACGACCAGCGCTTGTGCCTCGTAGCGGATGAGGAACAGGTTAGAGTGAAAACCGTTGAGCTCTTAAGAAGCCACATCGAGCTTGCAGCTAACTTTGGTGCTATTGTCATCATCGGACTCGTCAGAGGAAAACTGAAAGAGCAATCAGACCCCAAAAGAGCCTATAGTTACTTTGGGAAAAACATGGTTGAAATAGACCGTCATGCTCAGGAGTTTGGCGTAGATTTGGCAATTGAACCTATCAATAGATATGAAACTGATTATCTGAACACTGTGGACCGTGCAGTTGGACTGATTGACGTGAGCGGGCTGAAACGTACAGGGATCTTACTGGATACATTTCACATGAATATTGAAGAGCCAAAATGGGACGAATCCATTCGCATGGCTTCAAAATATCTAAAACATGTCCATATAGCTGATAGCAATCGCCAGCATCCAGGTCGTGGGCACATCAACTTCCCTGAGATATTTAGACTTCTTAACGAGGCCGGGTACAAGGGATTTTATTCAGGAGAAATGTTACCCGTTCCGAATTTGCAGACAGCCATACGTGACTATTATAATTACATGAGGAGTTTTCAATGAGTGATTTCAAGGCTATTGTAGGCAATGGCGAAGGGTACAACGGAGTAGAATTACATCCAGAGTACAAGTTCGTACAGCAGTTTGGAATCTTGAATCTGGATTTCAATAACGGTTTTACGATGGAAACCGGAACAAGCGAGTTCGGCCTCGTGCTTTTAGGGGGTACATGCGACATAGAGGTGGAAGGGAAAAACTATGGAGAGATCAAGTCTCGTGCCAATGTCTTTTCCGGGGTGCCCACGGCTGTCTATGTTCCAGCAGACAGTCAGTTTTCTATTGTCGGCAAGGCAGAAATTGCTGTTTGCAGCGGGAAATGCGAACAAAAAACTGAGTCTGCCCTGATAACTCCGGAGCAAATCAAGATCATGAAGGTAGGCAGAGAGAACTGGAGTCGAGAGGTGCGCATTATCATAGGTCCCGATTCCCCTTGTGTAAACATGCTGCTTGGCGAAACTATCAATCCCCCGGGAAACTGGTCTGGTATTCCACCTGCAAAGCATGAAAAAAACAATTTGCCAGAGGAATCTTTTCATGAAGAACTATATTACTTTAAGACTGATAAGCCTCAGGGTTGGGGGATGGAAAGAATATATTCCCCTGAAAGGGGGTTAAGCGAACTGCTATATGTTGAAGAAAATGTGGTCACTTTCATGCCATGGGGCTACCATCAAATAGTCGCAGCCCCCGGTTATACTTTGTATTATCTGTTCTTCCTTGCCGGTGAAGGGAAGAACTTAGCACAGCACGAGGATCCTGAACACAAATGGATTAAGAATCCATAAAGGGGGTAGGAGTGAAAGATATTTCTGAGAATGATATTCAGAACAACATCCCTTTGGTAACTCGCAAAGATTTTGAACGCGAGGTCAGGGCGGGTGACGTCGTCATTGGCGGCAGGCAGTTGGTGGTCATGGCAGGTCCTTGCACGGTAGAAAGCAAGACGCAAATAGCTGAAATTGCCGAAGCGGTCAAGAAAGCGGGCGCAAACATGCTCCGCGGCGGCATATTCAAACCTTTGACGTTCCCTTACGGCGATCCTTTGGGGCAACCGGATGCGGACAGCGGTGAACCGGCCGCAGGCCGAAAGTATATATTGAATAAAGCCGATCTGTTTAAAGCAGCGGAAAGACGGTTTGCATACTTTAAGGAAGCGGGCGAAAAATACGGCCTGCCGATCGTATCTGAAATTCTGTACGCCGACAGCCTAGAGATGATGTCCGAATACGTGGATATGTTTCAGATCGGCTACCGCCATATGTTCAATATGGATCTGATCGAGGCGGTTTGTCGATCTGAAAAGCCTGTGTTGCTCAAAAGGCATTACGGCGAGAGTCTCAGGTCCCTGCTGGGGGTTGCCGAACACTTTGAGGCACGCGGAAAGCATAACTTTGCTTTTTGCGAACGGGGCGTTGCGACAGCGCACACCCATAATGTCGAATCGCGTTCAATTTTAGATATTCAAGCTATTCCAGCCTTAAAAGAATACGCTCCTACAGTACCGATTATCGTAGATCCAAGTCATTCTACTTTTAAAAGGAACTATGTTGCCCCCATGTCCCGCGCTGCAATAGCAGCGGGGGCGGATGGTCTCTTGATTGAGGTGCATCCAGCTCCAGAAGAAGCCTGGGTAGATCCTCTTCAAGCGCTAAATTTTGGAGATTTTGAAAAGCTCATAAAAGAAATTGAAGGTATAGCAACAGTTATCGGTAGAAGTTTGTGATATTTCACTGAATGGGAAATTCGGTTTATGAAAAAGACTGTTTCAATTATAATAAGAACAAGAAACGAAGAAAGATGGATATCATCCTGTCTTGAATCTGTTTTTTCGCAGGAGTTCAAGGATTTTGAGGTAATTATCGTTGATAACGATAGCGTGGACAACACCGTAGAGAAAGCTAAACAATTTGAGATAACGGACATTCTAAATATCAGCGAATATCTGCCTGGCAAAGTACTTAATCTGGGTGTGAAAGCATCTTCGGGCAAGTATTTTGTGTGTCTTTCAGGGCATTGTATACCTGTGAATAATTACTGGCTCGGCAATTTGGTTAATAATATTGAGTTGCCGGATGTTGCAGGAGTTTACGGGAGGCAACAGCCCCTATCTTACAGCAGTGACTTTGATAAGCGGGATTTATTGATTACCTTTGGATTGGACAGAAAAGTTCAAGTCAAAGACAGTTTTTTCCATAATGCGAATAGTATCATCAAAAAATCTATTTGGGAAGAGATCCCCTTTGATAATGAAACAACGAATATAGAAGATAGGATCTGGGCCAAGGAAGTTATTCAGCAGGGGTATAAGATCATCTATGAACCAAATGCATGCGTTTATCACTATCATGGAATTCATCAAAATTCAAATGCAGAACGTTGTCAGAAAATAGTCCAAATTCTTGAGAAGTTGGAATATAACGAAATGCAAAATTCTGTTGGCCTCAATAATGTCAATGTAATTAGTATAATACCAGTAAAAGGCGACATAGGCTGCCTTGGAAGAAGACCTCTTCTGGAATATACAGTACAACGCTCAAAACAGTCGAAACATATAAAATATACGGTGGTAGCTTCTGACAATTCTAAAACTCTCGATTTGGCAAAAAAACTTGATGTGGACTTTTGCCTTAAAAGACCCGATGAGCTTTCGCGAGATTACATTGACATTCAGGATATATTGAAATTTTCAATTGATGAGCTCGAAAATTTAGGAATATTTCCCGATATAGTTGTCTATATGAGTATCAATTGTCCTTTCAGAAAAAACGAGTTGCTTGACAGTATGATTGAACAGCTTGTTCATGGGGGTTTTGATAGTATCATACCAGCCAATCCGGAATTTAAATCATGTTGGATTGATGAAGGTGGGGTATTGAAAAGAATAGATCAGGGCTTCATTCCAAGCAAACTTAAGCAGCCGATCCATGTAGGTATTTCAGGATTAGGCACAGTAACTTATGTCGACATAATAAGGCGAGGGGACAGATTAGGTGAAAAAGTTGGGATGTATGAGCTTAACGATATTGTTTGTTCCATTGATGTAGGAAAACAAAGCGGACTCAACTTAGCGGAAATGATAATTGATAAGTGGTGGGAAGAAAATCTTTAGGTATGAGGTAATTTAATGAGTAAAATTAAACAGAGTGCAGATAGCAACAAAATTGAAAATGTTGTGGCAATAATTCCTGCCAGAGGTGGCTCCAAGGGGTTGCCGGGTAAAAACATTAGACCACTAGCCGGGAAGCCTTTAATTGCATACAGTATAGAAGCAGCGAAAATGTCTCCATTAGTGGACCGTGTTATTGTTTCTACAGATAATGAAGAAATAAAAAAAGTTTCTGTTGAATATGGCGCAGAGGTACCATTTTTACGTCCACCTGATTTGGCACAGGATGATACTCCAACAGAGCCTGTCCTGAAGCATGCAGTTGAATGGCTGGAAGAAAATGAAGGATATAAGGTAGATATAGTAGTTTTTTTGCAATTAACGGATGTTTTTCGTAAGAAATATATGATTGACACTGTCGTTTCAAAACTCCTTGAGAATGAGAATCTTGATTCAGTATTTATGGCCTATAAAACCCACAAAAATTTCTGGCGGAAGATTGATGAAAAATATTCAAAGCTTGCCCCGGATATTGCATATGGTCCAAGACAAGAAAGGGAACATTTATACCGCGAGGATACAGGATTAGCCTGTGCTACAAGAGTAAAATTCATTAAAGAGGGACGAAGAATTGGAGATAGAGTTGAAATAATCCCATACGACAGCGCAGTAAACTGGATTGATATTCATAATGAATTTGACCTATGGCTCGCTGAAAAGATCATTTTGGAGTGGGATATAAAAATAAACAATTAAGAATGTCAAAGACATACCAAGACGTGTCATAGCTGTGAAATTGATGATTGCAAGCATTGAATGTATTGTACATTGAAGGGTGAGAATGTGAACATAATAGTTAAAGTTATAAAATCTTGCTGTCTTACCTTATGGTTCTTTTTGTATAGAATTATATGTACCCCAGATTCAATTAAGATAAGGCCAAATGCAGTTACATCGATACCCGAGACTGTTAAATACTATAACGCCTTTGGCAGATTTCTATTTATGATTCATCAGATAATTGCCTTAATCACAAAAAACAAGATATTTAAAAGGAAAATTGTGTTGGAACATTTTGAGGTGATTGATTATGAAAAGTTATATAGGCGTGGATGTCGTAACATTATGTGGCCACGGTCACCGCTTTTCGATATCCCTCATAAAAACGATGGAAATCCCCAAGATCTTATCAACAGATTACAATTATCATATAAGATATCGTATGAATCTGACACAAAAAGATTCCCCCATTCAAAATGGTGGGATGAAATGTCAAATGAATTCAGAGGGGCTTATTTTAATGATAATGGCAATATAAATATTGATGCATTGAAAAATTTTAGAGGCAGATATACATCCAAAGCAGCAATTTTAAGAGACCAGCTTGAAAGGATTTTCCCTAAAAAAGGATATTTTTATTCATATTTAAGATCGTTACAGTTGGTTTTAGATTATCATAGAATGAGCAATCTTGTAGATCACACAGCTTTGTTATCTGTGAGTGAAAGTTTTGTTGGGAATAATCTGTGTCCTGTTTATCGTGGACAGAGATTATCCAGGAGCCTGTTGAGACATGCTTATTATCTGTCCCAAATAATCAGGAATACAGATTTCAAATTGGATGAAAAGTTAAACATACTGGAGTTGGGAGGGGCATACGGCGGATTGACTCGAATGTTAAGTGCTTATTATTGCAGAGGCAGGGTGTTTTTTTTCGATCTTCCCGAAGTTTGCGTTTTTGCTGGATATTTTTTATCAAAAGCATTGCCTGACAAAAAGGTAGCTGTTTTAGCTGATTTAAATATTGAGCTTCTTAAAGAAGGTGCCGCAAATTGGAATCAATATGACATATTGGTTCTACCTCCATGGGCCATTGAGTTCATTCCCGATAATTCCATAGATTTAGTGGTAAATACCGTCTCTTTAGGCGAAATGTCCAAAGAATACGGCAGTTTTTATATACAACAGATAGAGCGTATAAGCTCTGGATATTTCTATTCAAATAATAGGGCAGTTAGTGATAGTAAAGAGGGGCGATATGATGATTTCGGGTTTTATAATTGGAAATTTAAAAAACAATGGAGACCAATAATTTATAAGTATAGCCCAACAGGCCATATTGAATGGCTTGGAAAAATTATAAAATAGAGCAACAATTTCCTATATCCCGCCTCAATTTTCAATGGCCTAATTTTCGTAAAGCGGTAAGCGCGAATTGTCGGATAGACTCTTAGTATAAAAGGGTAGAGTTAATAGCTTGTATAGATCATTAGCAAAAAGTACTGGGGTATATATTTTCACTGGTTTCTTGGGGCAGGCTTTGATTTCCGTTCTTTGGCTTATGTTGGCTTGGTGGTTGGAACCATCCCAAATAGGTTTATATGCGTTAGTATTGTTTGTTATTGAGTTTTTTAGTACTGTTAGCATGTTTGCCATGGGTTCAACTTTTCGCAGATTTTATTATACTTCCCAAAATACTAAATCTATTTTTAACAACACAATCGTTATTTTCTTATGTTCCAGTATTTTTACGGCAATCGTATTTTTCTTAAGTGTAAAGACGATTCCGCTTATTATCCCCAGCTTGAGTCCTATCTTAGAGAATAACAAGTTTTTATTTTTAGCTATAATTATTGCTAACGCCGCAGCAAATTTTTCGCTTGCATATTATCCCACTATTAAAAAGCCGGTTATCTACAGAAATCTTCAGTTATTTAAAGTTGTTCTTTTTTGTTCATTCGCCCTTGCGCTGGTTTTTCTTGGTTTTGGTATTCTTGGTTTGTTTTATTCGTTTCTATTTTCTTCTTTAGTCATTACAGGGTTATTTCTGTTTTATGAACGTGATAAATTTGCCTTCAAGATGACGTCGTTAACTGTAGCAAAAGAGTTAACAAGTTATGCTTTTCCTCTCATGCTGTATATCACAATTGGGATTACGATAAACTATTTCGGAAGAATTGTATTAGAACGATATGTAAGTTTGCAAGCATTGGGTATTTACAGTTTTTTTTTGATTTTTACCCTTCAGGTAAATGGTTTATGGAGTAGCTTTAACCGCGCTTGGACACCGGAGATTTATTCGCGATTTTCAGACAACAAAAAAAAGGTGTATGAGAATATTAAATCGGTAGTTGTTCTTTCGTGTTTTTTGTACCTGTTGCTTTTTATTACCTTTATAGTCGCAGGAAAACTTTTTCTATTTAATCTGTTATTTAAAAACATTTATATCTCAAACATCAATGTTTTTTATATTCTTTTAATAGGCCCTCTATTTACCGCTATTTACACCGCCGCCTATCCTTTATATTATTATGAGAAAAAAACTAAAAAAGTATTGTTTATTTCAGTTCTTCTTGCGGTATCCAATGTGGTGTTAACGTTTTTTATGGTTAAACTATTTAACCAAGTCGGCGCCGCAATAAGTTTTTCTTTTATGTCGGCAGCTACTGCGCTTATTTATTTGGGAGCTTTTAAAAAATCAATGGGTATTCCCTCAGAAATTATTCATTTGACCGTTAGCTTAATTGGTATAATGGCTTTGGCAGTCGTTATCTTTCTGAGGACATCGTCAACGTTTTTATTTTTAGGAACTCTTTCTTTGGGAGTGGTTGCAGTTTATAGAATTGGCAATCTTTTCCGGAACAGGGATATATTTGTTGAATATTTAATGACGTATAGAGCAAAATTAAACAAATGATATGGCTTTTAACCAGTATAGTTGCGGGGCTTTAGTATGACTTTATATTTTCATGCAATAAGGATGGTAGATGTTATTATTTCTCTCGCAGTGGTCGAGACTTTTAAAGAGATTGACCGGAACATAAAAAGCATTTTAATTATCTCCCGTTATCCGATATATGACTACGCTGATGTGGATTTACGTAACTATTTTGACGATGTTTATAGTTTGCCGTATTGTGATTACGAGAAGAATTTAATAAAAGGCTATATAAAGTGCAACAGGCATTATAAAAAGCTTGCTGAAATTGAAATTGAAAAAGATCCAGTCTTTTTCTTTTACGATGACTCTGAATTGCCATGTTTTAATCTTTATAAATTTATCAACACATTAGGCAATGGTAACAGGGCTAAGCTCGTACATTTAACTTATCAGTATAACCCCATAAGATACAAAATGACCAGCGGTACTAAAATAGCGCCTTTGCGTACCCTATTGCTATGTCTGTATTCTCTGGTTTTATTCCGAAAAAAGATTATTTGCCGCTATCTTCCCGGAAACCTAAAAAAATATGACAGGTTGTTTAAGCCTGATTTTAATTGCGAAGTTTTTTTGAACCGCAAGAGCCCCAAAGGGTTTGAATCAAAATTTGAAGATTTCCCAGTTAATTTTGACAAGATTAAGTTGTCCAGTACGAATACCACTAATTTTGAACCTAGCTCTATAGTGTTTTTGGGGCATGACTTAAAAAGCTACGTATCAGACAGGAAAGAATTCGCCAAATCTATGAATGTTTTGCTGGATAAATTTCGCGGTCAGTTTGGAAATTATAATTTATATTTAAAATTACATCCCCATGACTGCCTGGAAGATTATGCGGGGGTTTCTTTAGACGGATTCGAGATGATTAGCAAGAAAGAATCATTAGAAAAAGTGATTGTTTTTAACCGCGGCAAAATAAAAGCTGTTTATTCCGTTTGTTCTTCCGGTAATTTCTGCAGCGCTATGCTGGGAATCCCTTCTTATTTGCTATATCCTTTATTTGGATTTGGGAGCGAAATAGAAATTTATTTTGAGAAATTGTTTTTTGGCGAAGAGGATATTTCTTGTCTACATAAAATAAGCTCTTTGGATGACATAAGTGAAGATAATATGAAACTGACATCGGGTGCGGTTGATGAGAAAGCAGATACAAATAAGTGGTTTCTGTTATATGAATATTTAAATAAGTCTCGGAGGAATTAATGGAATTATCCGAAAAACAATGGGAAGACACCACAGAGGGTCGTGCCATAAATTGTGCTTTCCACTTATCAATTGCTTATTTAGGTAAGATTTGAAAAATGACTATGAAATGCGCTTTGTGCTTAGGTAGTCGGAATATATGCTTCCAAGCTAAAGTCTTGAATAAATATGAGATAAATTATTTTTACTGTGATAATTGTGGCTTACTTCAGACAGAGCCGCCATATTGGTTAGAGGAGGCTTACAATAGTGCTATCGCGGATGCAGACACAGGTTTGGTTTCGAGAAATATAGCTATATCCAAAAGGTTGGCTTGCATTCTCTTTTTTCTCTTTGATAAGGATGGAAAGTATGTAGATATGGCTGGCGGCTATGGTTCACTGACAAGACTGATGAGAGATATTGGGTTTAACTTTTACTGGTCTGACTTATATTGTGATAATATCTTTGCTAAGGGGTTTGAAATAGCTAGTACTGAGAAGCCATTCTCTGCAATTACTGCTTTTGAAGTATTAGAGCATGTGCCTGATCCCGTTGAATTTATACAACGGTTGCTGAGCGAAACTGAAACATCAACGATTATTTTTTCAACAGAGTTATTTACAGGAAGTCCACTACAGCCTGAAGCGTGGTGGTACTACTCACTAAATACAGGTCAGCACATTTCATTTTATCAACGCAAAAGTCTTGAGTTCTTAGGCAAGCGGCTATCATTAGCAACTTATTCCCACAGAAACGTTCACATGCTAACTGATAAGCGTATCAGCCATCATGCCTTCAAACTTTTAGCTGGCCGCTTATCCAATTTTCTCTACGAGTACGTTAGGAGAAACATGAAATCAAGGACTTTTGCTGACCATGAGAAGCTGGCAAAACAGTAAGTCTGAGAAATGTCAAGAATCAGCAGATTTAAACTGAAGTGAGAGAGTGATAATGATTAATAAGATTATACGATATTTTAGGCGTATGAGTGCACTAAATCGTATTAATTTGGCTCTTAGTCGGGGGACAATGGCTGGGCTGAGAACGATTGATCCTACAAACCCATTGTCATGGGAATTTTCGGCATTTAGCCAAAATGGAGAGGATGGCATAATTGATTATCTAACGCGAAAACTCAAAAATAATAATTATTATTTTATTGAGATTGGTGCGTCATCTGGAATTGAAAACAATACAGCTTGGCTTGCCATTGTGAGAAAATACAACGGACTGATGATTGAAGGAGATTTAAAGTCGGTCCAAAGGTGTAAGCAAATAATTCCAAGTTTGAATCTGGGAGTAGAATGTATCCATTTGTTCGTGGATAAGGACAATGTTGAGCAATTGTGTGAGTTAGCTTTGTACAAGGACCCTGATTTGTTTTCTTTGGATATTGATGGCAACGACTACTATGTTGCAGAAGCTGTGTTGGAAGCTGGTTTTTTGCCGAAAATATGGGCGGTTGAGTATAACTCTGCATTTGGGCCGACCAATGGGTTGACCATAGAATATTGTAAAAATTTCAATTATCTGGCAGCTCACGAAAGCAATTTGTATTTTGGAGCATCGATCGCTGGTTGGAAGACATTCTTTCAACGGTATGGCTATCAATTTGTAACCGTTGATCGAAATGGCGTAAATGCTTTCTTTATCAAACCACAACATTTTGATAGTGAGTTTACCGAGAATATTCAAGGGATGGGGTATCGTGAAAATTATTATCATCTGAACAAATTTAAGATGACTTGGGAAAAACAATTTGAAATGATTAAACATATGTCGTTCATTGAGATTAAATAATTATGACTGTTTTTGGAAACTATGCACGATATTGCGATTTGTTATATCACGACAAAAATTATGAATATATTATATGACTATCAAGTATTTACTCGTCAAATCTATGGAGGGATATCTCGCTATTTTTTTGAATTAATCAAATACGGCTTAGAGAAAGACGATTTAAGGATATCTTTTTTTCAGGGCATTCATGTAAACTCACTTCACATGAAGTCCTATTCTGAATATTTTGACTCCTACTTTGGCGTAAAACATAAAAAGATACCAAAAACGGGAGTTGTTTTATCTAAAATAAATAAACAGTTGTTCAGACTGTGGATGCAAATAAAAAATAGCAGGCCTGATGTATATCACCCAACATATTACGGCCATATGAATTTGTGTGGTCATAATGCCACAAAGAAGGTCATAACTGTCTATGATATGATACATGAAAAGATGCCTAATCATCTAAAAGGTGCGGCTTCAATGATGAAGATGAAAAGAGAGTGCATCGAAAAGGCAGATAAGATTATTGCAATTTCTGAGAATACGAAGAAAGATTTAATAGAATATTTTGAAGTTCCTGAAAGCAATATTGAGGTAATTTATCTCGCTGCAAGTGAGATATATAGAAATACATGTGAAGAAGGCAACAATGTTTTTTTAAAGCAGTACAAAATTGAAAAACCCTATATATTTTACGTTGGCGAAAGAGGAGGGTACAAGAAGTTTTTAAGATTATTAAAAACATTCTCTATATGGAGCGAAAGGGGAGATTTTTATCTCATCTGTGTTGGTGGAAGTAAGCGATGGTCCCAAGATGAAGTTAAAATTATAAAAGAAAGCGGGATTGAAAGATCTATAATGTTATTTCCTGATGTTACAGATGATGAATTAGTGAAATTCTACTCAAATGCCTATGTATTTGTGATTACTTCTTTGTATGAAGGTTTTGGCATTCCCCCGCTTGAAGCTATGTCCTGCGGCACTCCAGTAATCGCAGCAAAAACGTCTTCTGTGCCTGAGGTAGTTGGAAATGCTGGTTTATATTTTAATCCCTCATCTATTGAAGAATTACTGGTATGTTTAGATGAGCTTATCAGTAACAACGAGTTAAGAGAGAAATTAAAAATCGAAGGTTTACGAAGGAGCCATTTGTTCAGTTGGGAAAAAACTGCTCATAAAACTTTTCATGTATACAAAAACTTATTGTCATGAAAAAAGTCTTAATTACAGGAGTAACGGGATTTGTAGGCAGTCACTTGTTGGATCTTTTAGCAAGAAACAAGACAGAGTATAAACTATATGGAATTGCTAGAGAAAAAAGTTCATTGTCAAAAATAAAGCATTCTTTGGATGCTATTGAGTTAATAAATTGTGATCTGATTAATTCAACAGCTACTTTTGAGGTTATAAAAAATGTTTCCCCTGATTATATTTATCATTTAGCTGGCGAAAGTTCGGTTGGATTAAGTTGGAATGCCCCTCAGTCGCTTATAAATAATAATATCACAGCTTCTTTGAATATTTTTGAGGCATTAAGGATTTTAAATGATACAAGAACACGAATACTGTTAGCCTGTTCATCTGAAGAGTATGGTCATGTATCGGATGAAGAAATTCCTATAACAGAAGCCGTTCCCTTACGTCCAGTTAGCCCCTATGCTGTTACAAAAGCAACTGTTGATATGTTCGGTTACCATTATTACAAAAGCTATGGGATGAAGATTATTAGAATGAGAGGGTTTAACCATACTGGCCCCCGTAGAGATGCCAACTATGCATTGAGTAATTTTGCCAGGCAAATAACTGAAATAAAGAAAGGACTTAAAGAACAAATTATTTATGTGGGTAATCTAAGTGCTATAAGAGATTATTCAGATGTTAGGGATATTGTAAGAGGTTATAAGTTGGCAATAGAAGAATGTACGTCCGGTGAAGTCTACAATATATGTTCATCTAAAGGCTATAGAATAAAAGATCTTTTGGACATAATGATTCAACAGAGTGGATGCAATGTTAAGATAGTTCAAGACAAAAAGAGATTTCGCACGGTAGATTTGCCGATTATCATCGGTGATCATTCTAAGTTGTCAAGAGTCATTTCATGGTCTCCGGAAATTTCGATTGAAGAAACTTTACAATCTATTTTAGATTACTGGTCTAAAATACTTACATGAAAGCCACGCGCATTATCTGGCTGGGCAGGATCTCCGCAATTTCATCAATTTTTCACGTCACAATGAACCACAAAGTTGAAGTTTGACAATGTCGAGAGTTACCATATTCACGATTCCCAAAGCTTTTATGGGCCATATCAATGTTATTCAAAGAAACGCCATTCGAAGCTGGCTTTCTCTGCGACCGGCATGTGAGATCATTCTGCTTGGCGATGATGAGGGTGTAAAAGAAACAGCAGAAGAATTTGATGTTTTGCATGTACCGGATGTTGGAAAAAATGAATTCGGAACGCCTCTTTTGAGCTCAGCGTTTGGTTCTGCCCAAAAGCTGGCTGAAAATAATATTCTAATGTACGCAAATTCGGATGTCATCTTTACTCAGGATTTGATCGAAGCGGTTCAGAGAATTGATAAACCCGCATTCTTGATGTGCGGAAGGCGCTGGGATTTAGATGTGACTGAGGAGATTGATTTTAAAGATAATGGGTGGACTGGTGAATTGCACGAAAAGGTTAAAAAGGAAGGAACGCTGCACGGCCTTTCGGGCCTGGATTATTTTGTTTTTCCTCGAAATTTGGTGAATATGCCTGCATTTGCGGTAGGGCGTCCCGGGTGGGATTCCTGGCTTATCTACGATATGCGGTCGCGGCGAGTACCAGTAATAAACGCCACAGGGGCGATTACGGTTATCCACCAGAACCATGATTTTTCACATTCGAAATTTGGTGAAAAGAAAAGGGTCGGCGGGCCTGAATGGCAAAGAAATATTCAAATAGCAGGCGGCCTGACAAATATGCTGACCTTACGGGATGCCAACTGGGTGCTTGACGAAAACGGCTTGAGACGGCCTGATTTTCACATGCGGCTGTTTTCTACGCTGTCATTATTTTATCCCTGGAGATTTGTGCTTTCAGTTAAGCGAAGGTTACAAATATTGTTTTTGTGATTATGGATAACACCTCAAAAAAAATTCAATATTCTCATGATCGTTTCGGGATTGATTATTTTGAGCATCGCTCTTTCCCCTTTCACGCTTTTATTCTGATCAATGTGGTGCGGGGAATTGTTAAACATTTAATATGATTTTTATGCGCGAGAAAAACAAAATAAGTTTGTCAACTTTGGGGATATGTGTTCTTTTCCTTGCTATTGCTTTGAGCCCACGTATACCTCTGCCAATTTACATTCCCAATAGAGCTTTTGACATAAGAATAGAAGATTTAGTTATCCTATTGTTTTGTTTGGGTGGGATTCTTTATTTGTTAGTTGGAGGGACCGTTCTTTCAATACCTTCAATACCGCTAATTAAACCTATAGGCGCTTATTGCTATGTTGGCCTCTTACTCAATTTAATCGCGTTCCTGTCCCATGGAACAAGTGGTTTTAGGGCGGTTCTTTATAATTTAAAAGAGATTGAATATTTTGTTATTTTTCTTTTGGTAGCTGTATGTATCAATACGGAGACTGCTTTAAGAAAAATATATAAGATTATATTTTTCGCAGGATTAATGAACGGTATTTGGGCCGTTTTTCAGATGTTAACTGGAAAAAGCGATTTGTTGTTTTATGTCCCAGCATCCGATGTAGGTTTTGTGTATTCGAAAAGCTTGGCACGTTATGGCATAACAATGATAGGCGAAGCAGGTGCGTTTCCAGTTTGTGCTTTTTATGCCTTTATTTCATATTTTTCATATAGTTACTATTTAACCAAATCACATGGCTCAAGGCTGTTAGTGAGTATGGGCGTTTTTTTTTCAGTGCTTTCCTTTCTAACCGGTCAAAAAATATCCTTTGTTTTTATGGGTGTTTATATATTTGCAACTATATTTCTGTTGAGGAGTTATAAGAACAGTAATGCTATTGCCAGAGGTAAGTTAAAAATTATCCGGAAGGTACTGGTTGGTATTCTGCTTTGTGCTTTTGTAATTGTTATTTCAAGAGATTATGTTGTTAAAATGTATCCTGCCATAGGAAGAGCATTTCATATATTTGAAAGGGGAACTATTCAGCGTAGCTTCGCAGTTCGAGCTGGAGCATGGGGGGATATTCTATCTATTGGCCTTGACAATTTTCTGACGGGTGGTGGTAAAGGTGCCCTGTATGTTTATCCTGACGGATCGTCAGGGGAAGAGTCCCACAATTATTATATTAAGGTCTTTGCTGATTCAGGTATTTTTGGATTTGTTGTTTTTATATGGCTCCTTTTCAGGATAAAAAAGTTCTTTGGCTATGTTTATAAAGATAGTGTATTTGATTCTACTAAGATTATAACCCATACAACTTTTTGTGTATTTATTGCTCTTGTTGTTGCTTCAACTGTGCAAGACGCATTTAAGACAGTGATACCAAATGAGGTATTTTGGTTTTTCATGGGTTTGACTGTATCTGCTTATCGAATCGAAAAAAATAAACGTGCTACGCAATCGAATCCTCGCGTATTGATGCCTGGAGCCTGCCCGAGAATTATGTCCGTAACGAAAAGTGTGAAAAGGAAACGCCCGCTCTTTGAAAAAGTGTTGCAGGGGGAGTAGAACATAATAGATATGAAAATCATTTATCTTCACCAGTATTTTAATACACCCCAGATGTGCGGCGGTACTCGTTCTTATGAGATGGCACGTCGTTTTGCTGCATCTGGTCACGAAGTACATATGATTGCATCAAGCAGGGAGAGAAACAACAATGCTTCCGGATGGATGGAAGAGATCATTGATGGAATTCACGTTCACTGGCTTGCAGTGCCTTATTCAAACAAAATGGGTTTTAAGGCTCGTGTTTCAGCTTTTTTAAAATTTGCCATAGCCTCGGCTGAGAGAGCACGCAAAGTGGGTGGAGATGTAATATTTGCGACCAGTACGCCTTTAACTATTGCATTGCCAGCCGTGTATGCTGCCAAGCGGTTGAGAAAGTCGATGGTTTTTGAGGTGAGGGACCTTTGGCCTGAGTTGCCTATTGCGGTGGGTGCGCTTAAAAATCCTTTTTTGAAGAAAGCGGCAAAATGGCTTGAACAGTTTGCATACAAGAATGCCGCACATGTGGTGGCTCTATCTTCTGGTATGAAAAAAGGTATTGTTAAATCCGGTTATCCATCGGAGAAAGTACATGTTATTTCCAATAGCTGTGATATAGATTTCTTCCAGGTTCCGGAAAACGAAGGACAGAATTTTCTAAATAACCACCCAGAATTACAAGGTGGGCCACTTATTCTTTATGCAGGTGCTCTTGGTTTTATAAACGGTGTTGGGTATCTTGTAGATATCGCCAATGCCATGCTGCAAATTGACCCTGCTGTCCGTTTTTTGATTGTCGGCGATGGAAAGGAGCAAAATCAAATCAGAGAAAAGGCCGCCAATGGAGGAGTATTGGGAAAAAATCTTTGGATGATGCAGCCTGTTCCTAAATCAGAAATGCCGCATTTGCTCTCAGCATCAACTGTGACCACTTCACTGGTTATAAACTTGCCGGAACTGTGGAACAATTCTGCAAATAAGTTTTTCGACTCTTTAGCTGCCGGGCGGCCGATTATGATCAACCATGAAGGCTGGCAGGCTGATCTGATTCGTGAAACCGGAGCTGGACTTGTTGTGTCGCCTGATAATCCAAAGATCGCGGCAGACATGCTCGATGATTTTCTGCGGGGCAGGGAGCGGCTTGAGAAGGCTGGCAGAGCCGCAGCTAAAATAGCTGACAACATGTTCAATGTAGACAAACTGGCGATCCAACTTAATGCAATTATAGAAAAAGCGGCTGAAGAAAGACTTGAAAAATAGTGTCATCAGAGGTGGTTTTGATCGTGGTTGCGCAGGGTAGGTAATGAATAAAAAAACATACAGCATAGTGATTCCTGTTTATAACGAAGAAAAGAGTATTCAAAAAACAATCGAAGAAATAAGGATATTTTCAACAAAGGATGTGTATGAAATAATAGTTGTTGATGACGGTAGCACTGACGATACTTGCCTTTCAATTCCAGCAGATGAAGTTAAACTGATTCGTCACTCTAGAAACAGGGGTTACGGCGCAGCCTTGAAGACAGGAATTTCAAACGCACGCAATGAGTGTATTGTGATCACCGATGCAGACGGAACATATCCGAATAAGCGCATTCCGGAATTAGTGGAGATGTATGAAAAAGGCAATTTTGATATGGTAGTGGGCGCGCGTGTTGGCAAAAATGTTAAGATTCCCTTAATCAGAAGACCGGCAAAATGGTTTATAGCCAACCTTGCGAATTATTTGACCGATACAAAAATACCGGATATCAATTCAGGATTGAGAGTAATGAGAAAGGATGTGGTTAAGAAATATTTAAATATTCTTCCGGATGGCTTTTCCTTTACTTCCACTATCACGCTGGCCATGTTGACGAATGGTTGTAGCGTAGAATATGTTCCGATTGATTATTTTGAACGTAAAGGAAAATCAAAGATAAGGCCGATACACGATACCCTTAATTTCATTCAATTGATTATCAGAACAGTTATGTATTTTAATCCTTTAAAGGTTTTTGTTCCACTGAGTTTGTTTTTGGCATTGTTCGCGTTTTTTGTACTGTTTGGAAGTTGGGCTCTTACAGGGAAAGCTATGGATGTGACATTTGGGGTTATTCTAATGACCTCAGTTATGGTGTTGGTGATCGGGATGTTAGCGGATCTGATAGACAAGAGGCTTCAATAACATGAGGATTCTTTTAATTAATCCTCCGCGGCTGAATGAAATTATGGGAAACAACCCTTCAATTGTAGAAGAAGAAAGGGGATATAATCCTCCATTAGGTCTTTTGTATATCGCGGCCTTTATGGAAAGGCATACGAAACATGATGTAACTGTAATAGACTCTCAGGTTGATGAACTCGATTATTCTTTTTTACAGGCAAAAATAGCTTCTGTTCGACCTGAAGTCGTTGGAATCACTGCCATGACAATGACAATGATTGATGTAATTAACACTGCAAATATTGTTAAGGAAATAGACGATACTGTTAAGGTCGTGCTTGGCGGTCCACATGTAAACTTATTCGCGGATGAAACAATAAGACTGAAGAATGTGGACTACTTGGTTTTAGGAGAAGGCGAAGTAGTGTTTGCAGACCTTATAAACGCAATTGATGAAAAATCAGAATTAAGGAAAATACCAGGTATAGTTTTTGAAAATAATAGAAAAATAATAAACACAGGGCAACGCCCCCTGATTAGCAATCTTGACGAGCTACCTTTTCCCGCACGCCATTTGGTTCCTTACAAAAAATATACCTCATTGTTATCTAAGGGCGGTGTTGTTACAACAGTTTTCACAAGCCGTGGTTGTCCTTTTAAATGTTCGTTTTGCGATCGTCCCCATTTGGGCAAAATATTCAGAGCTCGCTCCAGCGTTAATGTAGTTGATGAGCTCGAAGCATGCACAAAACTTGGGATTTATGAATTCATAATCTATGATGACACCTTCACAGTAAATAAGGGGCGGGTTATAGATATTTGCAACGAAATCATCCGAAGGAAGTTAAATATTGGCTGGGATATAAGGGCAAGAGTTGATACTGTAAATGAAGAAGTGATAGCACATCTAAAAAAAGCAGGGTGTCAGGGAATTCATTATGGGGTAGAAGCCGGTACTAATAAAATTTTAAAAATACTTAATAAGGGAATTACCATAAATCAAGTAAAAGGAGTTTTTGACCTCACAAGGAAATATAGGATACCGATCCTGGCCTATTTTATGATAGGAAGCCCAGAAGAAACATTAGAAGATATTTATCAGACATTTAAGGTCATGAAGGATCTGAATCCGGATTATGTGCACCTAACTGTTTTGACACCTTTTCCGGGGACTAAAATTTATTTTGACGGCTTAAAGGATGGAGTTATTGAGAAGGATTATTGGAGAGAATTCGCAAAAAATCCAACAAATGATTTTATTCCTCCGCATTGGGGCGAGATATTTACGAGGGATGAATTGCATGAACTGTTAGTTAAGGGCTATAAATCATTCTATTTTCGTCCTTCATATATCTTCAAAAGGATATGTGCCTTACGATCTCTTGGTGAATTCAGAAAAAAGGCTGTAGCTGCCGCTAAAGTGCTGATCATGGAATAGGTCGCTTTAATAATGTTTATCAAAAACAGATGGAGAGACTCTCGTATTGTGCATAAAATAGCGCATGCAGGTTCTATGGATATTGAATATGCCAAAAACCGAGAGACCAAAAAGTCTC
>SDBT01005568.1_pt1 | contig 21107 bp, 16 predicted proteins | sample 2277101 | NCBI WGS metagenome assembly SDBT01 (sample SAMN10404973, study PRJNA504765) | marine sediment metagenome | isolation source: marine sediment core GS10_PC15, 103 cmbsf | place: Arctic Ocean: Southern Knipovich Ridge | collected 2010
TGTCATGAGAACCAGCACCGACAACGGCGCATCATGGTCACGCGGACGTATAATCGTCGACGAATTTGACGGCGGACACATGCCCGTCGAAGGCGCCTTTCGAATGAACGACGGCGCGATCACTTTTACTTCCGACTCAACTCCGACACTATGGATAAGTCACGATGAGGGAATCTCCTGGAATAGTTGCGGCGGCTCAATTAGCGGCAATCACCCAGGCGTCACCCAGTTGAAGGACGGAACCTTGTTCGGTCTGACCCGTGACACCAAGGTTGAGGGTATGATGCCCTTCGTTACTTCTACTGATCTGGGCAAAACATGGGAATACAAACCCAGCCCATTTCCACCGATCCACGGCGGCCAAAGACTCGTACTGTTCAAAACAAGAGAAGGACCGCTGTTCTTCGCGTCACTGGCCAACCATAGCATCGAGATTACCGATGCTTCCGGCACCAAGCGAGACGTACGCGGGCTTTTCGTAGCCATCTCCGAAGACGAAGGAAAGACCTGGCCGCATGTACGACTCGTCACCGACGACGGCCCGGGCATGGGCGTAGCCTCTTTGAACGGATACGTCTTTACGATGAGCCAGCGAATCGGCGAGCACCTCGGATACTTCGCCGGCTGCCAGGCAACCAACGGCGTAATACACCTTATCAGCAGCACCACGCACTACGCGTTTAACCTCAAGTGGGCAATGACTCCAGCCCCGGCGATAAAACATCCGCCGATGCCCATAAAACACGTCGTCGAAACATTCGACGGTCCCGAACTGACCAACGATGGATGGATTCGCTACAAAAGCTACAAAGGAACCTATGACCAAAAAGGCTCATTCAGAATTTTCAATCCTGGCAGACAAGGCGGAATCAACCGTGCCGTCGGATATGGTTCGTTCGAGGCAAATTTCACACTCAAGAATTTCCACTTCCACCCCAAGGGAAGGAGTTACCAGGGTGTTGGCCTGATCTTCGAAGATGGACTACACACAAAACGAGCCGTATATATCACAACGGGCCGTGAAGGAGACGTTCCAAAACATGTCACAGCAGGAGGCATTTGCATCGACGATGGCGAATCCATACCCGACGTCAAGTTCGATAAAACACCTCATACTGTAAAGATTAAGACGGTCTGGAATCTCGAAAAGAAACAATGGCGGGTCTTCTACGGCATCAACGGAGAAGATGCAGTCAACGAATCGCCCAAAAGCAAGAAAGGCATGTTCATGCAAACACCATTCACAGAAAGCGTCGGCTGTGCAATACTTGCTCAACACGGCGGCTTCGACATCGACTACCTGGAAATCAAACCACTTCATTAAGACTGAACTGTGATTAAGATTATTTACTCAAACTGACCAATCGGTCAGTTTGAGTAAATAAGGATCCGGATATGAAACGCATGTTTCTACTTTTGGTTGTCTGCTTGCAGATAACCGTTCATGCCACCATGCCAGACCTCGAAAACTTCAAAATAAAACCGCTCGATCAATAAAAGAAAATGAACTAATCGAAAATAAATCTATCTTTGCTAAACTATGTGTCTGGTTCAGATCCCTTTTCACGACCGGTTTTATTCTGTCATTTGTACCACAGCAAGTCACAAACAATGCCGCTTGACAGGACCAAGCCACCAACATAATTAGGATAAACGTTTTCTTGATAAATTGATGCCCTTGAAAGGTAAAAGTAGGAAATCATAGATTGAAGATTTAACCGTGCACAAGTTAGGAAGTAAAAACGTATATATATTGGAAAAAACTGAAAAAACATCCATTTGAAGCATGTATTTAGGAAGCTGTAGCAAGACGATTTAAGAGCCATGAGACATTAAAAATCGCATTATTTTTTTTATTTTTTAGTTGACATAAACAAAAAACTGGTTTAAAGTCACTTTTAGTAAGGTGGCGTTAAGCCGTAAGTACTGTTGTGACAAGAGGTTATGCCGCAAAGCTTGGCGAATTGCAAAGTTGAGGCGTAAAATAGTAATAATTTCAAAAAAAATGGAAAGTCCTATAATAATCTTGAAAAATATGCTGATATTTGATATAATATGTCGCCGCTAGGGGCGGTATGAATCTGTTTCTTTTATGCTCGGTCTCAGGTTTGACCGAGTAGAAAGGTAAATTGGTTAAGAACGTAAGCGTAAAATGTATGAGTAATTATATTCGCATGAAGCGGACGTGGCGTGGGCTGAACAACAAGGGATTTTGTTGTCGCTCTAATTCCTGCGCATTTGATGTGATATCATGAGAAATCAGGAGACAAACGATGACAAAAAAGATTGACGAAAAACAAGATGGTGCCTCAGAGGCCTGCAAAGCCTTCTTTGGCAAAAAAGGCGAGGAGGAGGTAAGGAATTTGCTAGTGGGAGCTGTGCGGGATGCAAGGGAAGCTCAGAACATTAGCCCTAAGCAACTGGACGAAGCCTGTTTTCTGGTAGAAGACAATTGGGCTACTTGTGAACAGTTTGAGCAAGACTCCTCAAAAATGACCCAAGAGATTTTTTGTCGAGCTGCGTGTTTGCTGGACCTAAAGATCAACGAAGTTTTGGGTATAGATTTTAGCGAGGAAAATAACGGAAACTTGAAAAAAGCCATATCTATCATGAGAAAAAATAAAGGAAGATTGGCTGCTGCACAGGGGGGGGACGGAACACAACCTATACCGGATACTGAAGTTGCTCCAGTGTATGCTACTTTCAAGATTCTCAGTGAGGTTTAGGCAACCTAATTTTTATTTATATCTGCACTTAATTGCGGAGGATGTTACGGATGATATCACAGGGAGCGTTACAAAACATTACCGAAAGTGTATATAATACAATAAAGAAATGTGGTCTCGACTATGATTGGATTGTACCTCCAACGCGTTTAGCCAAGCAAATGACAGCTCTTCGGTTTGCACAGTTCGCAATAAGAAAAAAATATGGGGGAAAAAAGCCTGCGCCTATTGTACAATATTCTCCCCTCCCAAGACATGGATATTTATCCTGGCTTCTTGTTCGACCATTTATTGGGATTGCATTTGATAAGGACCAGGAATTCGGAAGAGAAACTGCCCCAGAAAATACTCCAGTTATTGATGTCCAGATAGCCCGCACGATATTGCACGAATGCGGACATCTATTTTCGACAGACGAATTATTGTCTAGCGATGATGGTCTCATAGAAATTGAGGGTATAACATTTACCGAGTGTAGTTCGCCAGAACAAGAGGAAAAGGCATGGGTATGGGCAATGTGTGCTTTTGGAGTAGCGATGGGACATTACGCGTGGAGACGGAGAGATGGTAATGACTACGACGACACACCCAAACTGCTTATATAATTTTGACAATTAGTCTTGGTGAACAGTAAATGTGAATTCACACTTGCAGGAGTTAGAATTATTTCTGCTAAAAGTTTTGCCCTTGCATTGACAATTGAAAACTGTGAGGCACAATCATGAATATCCAGGCCAAACGCTTACCCAACATAAGAAAGGCTACACCCAAAGCCCCTGTTATCGGTGTCTTTGCGACCAGCGATCCTCGAATAACCGCTGACGATCGAAAGCGCTGTCAGAACATCGCGAAAATGGCCGCCGATACTATCAGCGGTACCGTCCTCCTGCCGGATAAGACTCCGGTCCCGGTCGTCTATTCGACCACGCTCGTCGATGGCGAAGCCCAGGCTGACATCGTCGCCCAGCAGTTCCGCAAAGCTGGCGTCAATGTCCTCGTCTGCGTACCCGATACATGGGCCTTCCCGCAGCTTACCACGATTTCACTCTTGCAGCAGTTCCCGGACGATACTCCACTCAATATAACATGCGGCAACAGCGGACCAAGACCTGGCGTCGTATATGCACACGCGACCGCAGGCGCACTGGCCCAGTACGGAAGAATGGTTTCGCTAAACGTCGGAACCTGGCCCGACATGGGCGCCGATCCGAAGATGACCGAACAGACCGCAAAGAGCCTTATCGACTGGTGCTATGGCGCCGTCACCGCAGTAGCACTTCGCGGAAGAAGGGTAGTCATCTTCGGCCACGATTCTATGGGAATGGAAACGGCGCTTGCCCACATCATCCCAACAAGAAACACATTCGGCATCGAGATTACCCGCCTCGATATGAAACTCCTGGCCGACATGCTTACCAAGAAAGCTTATAGCGAAAAGGAACTTAAGTCCCTGCGAAGCTGGGTCAATAGACACGTCGGCAAGCGCCTCGAACTGCGAGACGAAGCCGACAACGAAAGATTCAACATGTCACTGGCGATGTACCTGATCGTCCGCGACCTCATGGCAGACCTGAACGCCATCGGCGGTGGATTCATGAGCCAGCTCGAATGGGGTAGTGACGTCCGCGGACTGCCCCTGCCGGTCGCCGATACGATGGAGTCCCTCTTCAACAGCACCTTCGACCACAATGGCAGAAAAGCACCGACCCCCTACGCCACCGAAGCCGACGTCCAGGGACTCTTGACAATGCTCTTCATGACATACCTTAGCGGCGGCAATCCACCGCTGTTCATGGACTTCAGAAAAGTATGGGAAGGCTGGGAAATAAAACAATTAGCCAAAAAGCTCGGCATAAAAGGAATAAGCCAAAAGGCCGAGTACATCACCAAGGGCCTGGTCGATGGTGACAATTCCGGAAGCGCCTCGTTCGACTGGGCCGCAAAACCGGGAGCCTCGATAAAAGAAGTCATGAGCGGTGTCAGCATGCCATTAGCCGATCCAAACTACTTCCCAGGCGGCGGAAATTCCGTCACCTTCATGAGCCCGCCCGGATTGGAAGGCCTCGCAGGAAGACTCGCATACAGCAGCCCGACAGGATTGTTCAGCATGATCTGGGACGAAGCTCATTCTGTTCAAGTTCCCGCCAAACTCGAAAAGGCAATGTGCAATCTGACCACGCCCCAATGGCCGCATACTTTCATCGTTCCCAAGTACGCAACGATGGTCGAGTACAAGCAGTACCCGCCCGCCAATCACCTGCACATGACATGGGATCTGCCCGTAGCTCGCCTGCAGCACTGGATGGACTTGACCGGCGTACTAAGTGTCACTCCATGGGCCGCACGACCAAAGTTCATCGAAGGCGTCGATCGTCCTCAACCGCTGATCCATCTGATTAACGGCGGCGAAAACACATACAAACAGTTGATCGTCAAAAAATAACTCTGCACAACCCGAATAAAACCAAAGATAATCGGCGCGAAAATCCTGCCTGAGGGCATTGTTGTGCTTCAAACCATCCATCTAAGCCCTAAAACTTGATTTTACAATTACGGTGTTTAGCATTTATAATGAACTGTTGGGGGAGTTGTAAATATCTTGATTCGACCACCCTGGTTAGAGGTAACCCTACCCTGCATATCATATATAACAAAGAACAAATGCTCGAATCAAGTAAAGATCCTGTAATTCAGAGGGCAAGGACTATAAAAATTCTACTCCATGAATTAGGTCATGCCCGTATAAGGCTTATTTACTATCTTCAGAAATCTCGACTGGCAACAACAACCACTTGGATTAAGTCACTCCCCTTACATGAATATGAAGCTTGGCTTTATGCTCTTACAATCAGATCATTGCTTTCTTGCATGAGATCTCGATTAACTCGAATTCTAACTGATGGTGACTATGAGTGGCTCGTAATTGTTTAGATATCTGTAGGAAATTGACAATATAAGAAAGGCCAAAAAAATCGAAGCCAAACGCTTACCCAGCATAAGAAAGGCTACCCTCAAAGTCCCCGTTATCGGTGTTTTTGCGACCAGCGATCCGCGTATAACCGCAGATGACCGAAAACGCTGCCAGAACATTGCGAAAATGGCCGCCGATACAATAAGCGGTGCCGTCGTCCTGCCGGATAAGACTCCGGTCCCGGTCGTCTATTCGACAACGCTCGTCGATGGCGAAGCCCATGCCGACATCGTTGCCCAGCAATTTCGCAAAGCTGGCGTCGATGTACTCGTCTGCGTACCCGATACATGGGCCTTCCCACAGCTAACAACGATCTCGCTCTTGCAGCAGTTCACGGACGATACTCCGCTTAACATCACATGCGGCAACAGCAGCCCCCGACCTTGATGTACCTTTCACGCTTATGGAATGATTTTTGTAATAAACTTTTACTGCTTTTTTAAAAAAAGGTTGACAAGTTTGATATCCAATACTATATTAATAAAAGCACTTCTTAAGAGACATGTCGATAAGGTAATTAACAAGTATGCTTTGGCGATGAATAGTTCTAGTAGTTCATAGAACCAGTAAAGAGAGTATTGTGCCTGGGGAAAGGAGTAGGCCGATGGATGAAAAAGCTTCAAGGAAATCTGTGCTGAAACTAATTGTTCGTGCGGTGGAGCACTTACTGCGATCGGAAAACTGTTGTCCTTTTTCGAAGGAAGCCAAATCTCTGCTTAGAAAGAAAATCCGACAGTATATTGTAAAATTAATCAGAATTTCAGTACGTCTTGCGGAAATAGATCAAGTCCAGGGAGTTTCGGCTATCCATGTTAAAACAGCAGAGAATTATCTGATGAAAATCGCAAAAGGCAGGTTCTTGAGGCATACGGGAACTATAGGTGGCACTTTTTTAGGTGCATCTATTTCGACTTTCCTAACGATGATTATCCAGGATACATACTCCGCTCTCGTAGTGCTTGTTTCAGCGGTCCTCAGTATTATTGGCACTTTTTTGATTGCTTTTCATAGGGGGCTTGATCCCTGAGAGTGTTTTGCGGCTTCGAAGTGTTAATTCAGACTAATAGACAGGAACCTTCTACTGCAAAACGGATCATTTATTCATATCATTATAATTTGTACATCTACAGTTCATCGAAGGCGTCGATAGACCCCAACCGCTAATTCACCTGATAAACGACGGTGAAAACACATACAAGCAGTTGATCGTCAAAAAATAAACCGCTGCAAAACTAAAATAAATCCAAAGATAACACATACGAAAACCGCAACTTGACGATATAGTTGCGGTTTTTGTCTTTTGCCAAAGTCCTAAAATTTGACTTTACCGCCAAAAACGCTATAATAGTATTTACTTCGGTTGCTCTTACACCCGGGACTTACGAGTACTGAAAATCCTTTCTCAGGAGGAGATGTGATGAACCCGAATGGGCCGAAAATTCGGCTCGCAATATTCTGTTGCCTGACCCTGACAACCAGCGCGCTGGCCCAATCAATCTACGTCGATAGCGACGCCAACGGTCTCGCCGACGGTTCAAGCTGGCAAAACGCCTTCAACCACTTGCAGGATGCACTCGCAGTCGCCTCGAACGATGACCAAATCTTCATCGCAGGCGGAACATACACACCCGACCGCGACAAAGACAATCCCGAAGGAACCAAAGATCCCGAAGCAATGTTCGAGTTAAAAACCGCTGTAACAATCAAAGGTGGTTTCGCCGGATTCAGCGAGCCAAACCCTGACGCAAGAGACATCGTCCTTTACGAAACAATACTAAGCGGCGACCTAAACGCGGACGACGAGCCAAACTTCGTAAACTACGACGAAAACACCTACCACATAATAAACGCCAGCGGCACCAGCGCAACCGCAATCCTCGATAGCGTCACCATCACAGCGGCAAATGCAAACGGCTTTATGAATTCAGACGGAGGCGGTATCATCAATTACAATGGCAGTCCGACTCTGCTCAACTGCAATTTTACAAAAAACCGGGCGCTATGGTACGGCGGAGCTATGTATAACGACATGTTCAGCAAACCGACGATCATAAACTGCACCTTCACAAACAACAAAGCACAATACGGCGGCGCAGTCGAGAGCCGTTATTACAGTGACACAACTTTCATTAATTGCCGGTTCGTCGCCAATACTGCCGAACATGGAGGCGGAATCGCTAATGCCGCAGCCGATGCAACCGTAATAAACTGTCTCTTCTCCGCAAACCATGCCAACCACAGAGGCGGCGCAATCCATGACCGCTTCGACTGCGAGACACTGCTAAGCAATTGTATTATCTGGGGCAATAGCGCCGAAGAAGGACCCCAAATCAATCTGCGAGTCGGCTGCGAAATGTATATCGATCATTGTGACCTCCAAGGCGGCACCTCGCAGATATATCTCGAAGATAGCACCGTTATTCCCGAACCCGACAACATCGACGCCGATCCATGTTTTGTGATGACGGGATTCCGTGACGTAAATGGCCTATGGACTGACGGGGACTATTCACTATTGCCCGACTCACCCTGCATCGACACCGCCGACAACACTATAATCCCCGAAGACGAATATGACCTCGACGAAGACTCGAACACAGCCGAGTTGATACCAATCGACCTGGCCGGCAATCCTCGCCTAAACGATGGTGACAACGACGGCAACAGTGTAGTCGATATGGGCCCGCTCGAATTCTTCTGGCCGCCTCTGCAGGTGGATTTGAAATTGACTCCGCAGTCGTTAAATCCCACCAGCCAGGGAAACTGGGTAAAGGCTCATTTTGTCATGCCGCCTACAACAACTTACGACCAAATTGATATCAACATACCGCTTTTTGTTACACCATTGGGCATTGAGTCAACCTATATGGATGTCTTCTTAAACTCTGACGGTCTGGTGACAATCGAAGCCGGATTTGACCGAAACAATTTCGCAAACGCGCTCGCGCCGGTTACTTCGTCTGAATCTTCATGCGATATCAAAGGCATGTTACTAAGCGGTCAGCCTTTTTACGGAACAACCTCATTTAAAATAACCGGCAATATATTTAACCATCTCGCAGTACTTAGTTCCTGGTGGCTTAATACAGATTGCAGGGAACCGGACTTCTGCAGCGGATTCGATTTCAACAGAGACGGCATAGTCAACTTCATTGACCTTGCACTGCTAAACGGCCACTGCGCCGAATTCATTAATTGATAAACATTCCTAATAAAAACAGCTTCGGCAAAACTTTTTCCTGCAAAAGGAGTTGGCCGACCCCACAATTTTCCTTACTACTTACCACTTACGACTTTTCAAACTGACCGAATGGGCAGTTTGGATTAATGCCCGCCACCATGCATCATTTTTACAGCATGACCCAAAAGGTCCACAATTACCTCAAGCGACTCCCTGACCCCTTTGGGACTACCGGGCAGATTAACTATCAATGTCTTACCCCGCACACCTGCTACCCCGCGTGAAAGAACCGCACGCATCGTCTTTTCACTTCCTCTTACCCGGATTATCTCGCTGATCCCCGGAACAAGCTTCTCACAAACCGACTCGGTGGCTTCGGGTGTGACATCTCGAGGCCCAAGACCCGTACCGCCGGTAGTTATTACGACATCCACCACACCCTCATCGCAAAACTGTTTCAATTCTGCCGCAATAACATCAGGATCGTCCGGTACAATTCGTTTATCGAGTACTTGAAATTCCTCCGCCAGAAGCATCTGTTCGATTGCCAGACCGCTAAGATCCTCTCGTGTCCCCTGAACGCAACTGTCACTAACCGTCAATATCCCAACATTAACCATCATCATTCAATACCTCAATAGCGTCACCAACTTTTATCGAACCGTCTTTGATCACTTCTGCGAATATGCCCTCACGCGGCATAACGCAGTCACCTACCTGCTTGAAAATCTCGCACCGGCTGTGACATTCCTTACCGAACTGCGTGATCCTGACTTGCACTTGAGCCCCAAGCTTTAGCCTCGAACCAATTGTTAAAGAATTCAAATCAATACCTTTGGTCGTAATATTCTCAGCAAAATCACCCGGCCCAACATCGGCACCTTTGGCGATCATCTTGTCAATAGACTCGGACCCCAGCAGACTTAACTGACGATGCCACTTACCCGCATGAGCATCGCCAACGATCCCGCAATCTGTCCGCAGATCAGCACAATCGATATTCTGCTTCTTCGTACCTCGCTGTTTCGAGATCGATATCGCCTCAATCGTCCCTCTTGTAGTCGCCACTTTTGCCTCCAGTCTTTTCTACTAACTCAATATCGGTTATCGTCATACCTTTGCCGGTGTATTTGAGCATATCGTAAATCGTAAGACACGCCGTACTCGCCCCGACCAGCGCTTCCATCTCAACTCCGGTCTTACCAGACGATTTTACTTTTACGCTGACACCAACCGACCTGTCACTATCATTCGTCACAAAATCAACTTCCACCCCTTCGATCAATATCGGATGGCACATTGGGATAATAGAACTCGTCCCCTTGACAGCATTGATCGCAGCAATCTTAGCCGTCTCGAGAACGTCGCCCTTTTTGCATTGACCTTCTATCAATGCCTCGTATCCTTCATCGCCGAGCACAATATTACCGCGAGCCTGGGCCGTCCTGACCGTAACATCTTTTCCACTTACATCAACCATACCTTTAGGATTCTGCATATTTCAACCTCCGATCTGGTTCATAAATCTACCTTTGCAGCTACTGCCGTTCTCCGGTTTAGCCGACACAGCTTTTCGGATAGAACCGGCAATGTCACCGAAATCGACACGAATCTCATCATCGCAAAACAAACAAGGCTTAAAAAAACCGTCCGACGTTAGCCTAAGCCGATTGCAGTTGACGCACTTCGGCGGCCTTTCTGTCTGAAACCTCCGGCTCAAGTCCGACCTGTCATAAAGAGAAAACTGCATTATCTTCTGAAGTTTTAGGCCCTTTCGTTCGCAAAATTCTTCCATCTTCTCAATGTCCCCGGCTGCTGTTTCATCGAGTATGACCATATTAATCTTAACCGGCAAAAGCCCCGCTTCAAGAGCAGCGTCAACACCGGCAAGGGCTTGTTTCAATTCCCCGCCGCAGGTTATTTGCCTGTAGCGATCCTGGTCCAGCGAATCAATCGATACGTTCACGCGACCAAGACCATTGGCTTTTAGTGTCACCGCCTTATCGGCAAGAAGAGTACCGTTGGTAGTCATGCATATCTCTTCAATAGCCGTGATAGCTGATAACTTTGCTATCATCTCTTCGATGTTACACCGAACCAGTGGCTCACCGCCAGTCAGTCTTATCTTGCTGATGCCAAGCCCTGCCGCAGCCTCGGCTACCAGAGCTATCTGCTCGAAAGATAGAATGTCACTGTGGTTTTTAAGAATAAAAGGCATATGCGGCATACAGTAAGCGCACCGGTGATTACAACGGTCCGTCACCGAAATTCGCAAGTAATTTATTCTTCGATTAAATCTGTCTAACAGCAACTGTAGCACCCTCCTCAATTTGACCGACTCCGGCAGGCATACAAAGCAAACCGTCGGCTAAGCACAATGCATTAATATGACCGGAACCATGATACTCCACAACCACCGCTTTACCTTCGTCGGTTATCGAAACAGGTATCCACGCCTCTCGGTCGGTCTTCTTTCTTCTTACGGATTTGGCTAACGGGACAAGAAGAAGACCAACTCTATAATCGCAGCCCATCATCGCATAAAGAAACGGTTTGACAAGCAGCTCAAATATTACAAAAGTCGATACAGGATTACCGGGAAGACCAAAACAGCACATACCATCCGAAACTCCGAAAACCGTAGGCCGACCAGGCTTGACCGCAATCTTTTCAAACAAAAGCTCAAAACCGTTACTCTCCATTATATCCGGCACCAGGTCAAAATCTCCCATAGAGACGCCACCCGAGACTAATACAAGATCGTTTTCACCCAATGCCTGCTTAAAAGTAGAATCGATTTCGTTATTGCTGTCTTTGGCAATACCGTAGTTTTGCGCCAATGCTCCACTTCTTTCAATCTGGGCACAAAGACCGAAACTGTTACTGTTTCTTATCTGAGAAATCCCTGGCTTGGTTTGAGGATCGACAAGTTCATCTCCCGTAGCTATTACACCAACTTTAGGTCGCTTCGCTACCAAAGGCTTGGCGCACCCAGCCGATGCTAATACTGAAACATGCTGCGGACCCAACAGCGCACCCTTACTCAGAACGATGTCACCGGACCTGATGTCCTCGCCCTCGAGACATATATTGTTCGCCGTCTTTTCCCCGACAAACCGAATCTTGTTATCGCCCGCCGTCTCGACATATTCTACCATAACAACGCAGTCGGCGCCTTCGGGAACCATCCCGCCGGTCATTATCTTCGAACACAAACCCTGACTGACCGCTTTTTTCGGCAAATAACCCGCTGCAATCGTTTCTATCACCAAAAGGTCACTTCCAAGATCACTCCTGCGACACGCATAGCCGTCCATAGCCGATTTATTAAACGGCGGCATATCCATGTCCGATCTTACATCTTCGGCAAGTACCCGGCCAAGCGATTCGCCAATATCTACACGCTCGCTCATCGTACTCGGCACCGAAGCCAAAACAATCTCAAGGGCTTTATCGAACGACAGCATCACTTCTTCCTTTCAACAAATTCCAGATAGTCACTCATTGTGTTAATATTCACAAGCTCATCGGTATCGACGTACTTTATTTTGCAATCGAAAAACGCATCCAGTATCTTGTTCCGACCAGCCGACAATGTCTCTTCCATCGCGGGCAATAAACTTCTCTTATAAACAGCGAACAACGGCTCAACTTTTGACTCCCCAGTTCTTGCCAATACCACATCGCAATCCCGAGACTCACGAAGCAGCCTTCTCGCAAGAGACATATCAACCTCGGGTATATCACAGGCAACAACAAAATTCCTCTCGCTGCCCGAAACCGCCAGGGCAGATGCGATGCCCATCAACGGACCACGACCACTTTGCTTGTCCGCTACGACTTTTAAATCCAGGAAACCGTACCTCGAAGGTTCATTCGAACTAATCAAAACCTCGTCAAAATGAGGTCGCAACTGCAGATAGACACGCTCGATCATCGGCTTTGAGTCTAACATTAGCATACTCTTGTCCTGACCCATCCTACGGCTGTTACCACCGGCCATTATTATCGCAGTTGCTTCATGACGGATAGCCCATTTACCATCGACAAGATTTATACGGTCAATATCCAAATCAAAGCCTTTGCCGTCCGAGGTAACGATCGCATCCGCAAATGAACGTACCTCTTGCGAAGAGCTTTTCCACTTCACTTCTTTTGGGCCTCGCACTATCAGAAAAACATCCGGCTCAACCACTTTTCGTAGCGAATTTGATTCGCATAAACAAACGCTATCACGACCGATCATTTCAAGCAGACATTTTAATCCTTCCTCTAAGTGACCTTCGACCACTCGCATCCACAAAACCCGACTTGCACCGGCCCGTAAAAGCCTCGATGTATCTTTGTCCAAACTGGCGTCGGTCTCTTGAGTAACTATGAAACTACCGTCCATCGACGCGCATACACCACAGCCATCACCACCCCGCGGACACTTGCCGTCCTTGCTCTTTATGGTTGTCACCTTAATACCAGTGATCTCTCTTTCACGTGCGAATTTCTTTATAAATGCGCAAGCAAGTTCCGTCTTGCCCACATTCGAGCCAACCGCGCCAATCATCAACATTCCATTAAGTCGTATCATGTTACAATAATCTAAAAAATAGTCTTGTTCTAAATACTTTGAGTCTTGAGTCCTGCGTCCTGAGTTTTACTTACTTACTTAACTCTTACCACTTATTACTTTTAACTTTTTACTTTTCTATAAACCGAATCGCCGAAGCCTTAAAACTAACCCAGATTGTTTTACCGCACTCAAGACCGAGACCCTTTACCGATTCTACCGTCACGAGCGACGAAAGCCTCACTCCAATATCCACGGTAACCTCCATACCAGAGCCCACAGGTATAACCTCAACTATCGTTCCATTGAAATTATTACGTGCGCTACTCTGTATCCGTTCATTACTGATAGTAACATCCTCACTGCCGATACAAACATACCCGTACCCATCCGCACTCTCGGTAAGAACCCTAAACACAATACCCTCGGTAACGAATTGTTTTGTTTTCGTCGCCGGCTCACTGTCACTATCGAGCCTGCCCTTAAAATAGTTACTGATACCGACAAATCGCGCAACAAATTCAGACTTCGGATGAGCAAATATATCTTCAACCGTTCCAACCTGAGCGATACTTCCGCCCTCCATCACCCCGATATGCGAAGCCAATGAAACAGCCTCGGTATAATCATGTGTAACATGAACAATCGTCTGACCCTGCTCGTTAAGCCGACGAAGAAGCGCACGCATATCAGCCCGGGCCTTGGTATCCAGTGAAGATAAAGGCTCATCAAGAAGCAAACAACGAGGCTCACTCGCCAACGCCCGCGCCAACGAAACCCGCTGAATCTCTCCACCCGAAAGTGTACGTATCCCGGATCTCAAAAATCCTTCCATACCAACCTGCTCTGCCAATTCACCGACTCTTTCACGAATATGCGCACGATCCAACTTCCTGCATCGCAGAGGATACGCGATATTATCAAAAACCGTCATGTGCCCGAACAAGGCATTATCCTGAAATACAAGCCCGATCCTGCGCCTCTGTATTTCGTGGTCGGTAATGTCACTACCGTCGAGAAATATTCTGCCCGAATCAGGCCGAATCAAACCGGCAATAGTCTCTAACAAAATGCTCTTGCCGACACCGGATGCGCCCAGCAAAACAAAATACTGACCCTCCAGGACCTCGAACGAGATGTCCCTTACAAAAAAAGACTCGAACTTCCTGGATATCTGCTCAACTCTAAGCATGCCTGCCCCTGGCCATGAGCCTCAATGCAATAAAAAATACTAGACAAACAAAAAGAAAAACAACTATCAACGGCCTCGCATAATCCAGTCCGAACTCAAGATAACGATGATACAACAACACCGGTGTTATCTTCGGATGATTCGCAATAACCAGTACCGCGCCGAACTCACTCATTCCACGAGCCCACATCAAAACCAGACCGGATAAAATCCCCCTGCCCGCTAATGGTACCGACACAGTAAAAAATACACGCAATGGACTGGCACCCAAAGTCATCGCCGCTTTCTCCAAACGTTCGGGAACCGCATGAAAACCGTCACGCGCCGAATTAATCAAAAACGGCAGACTCACAAATGCCATCGCCAATATTATCCCCGCACTACTGTCGATAAATCCGAACCCGAAAAAACCGGCTGCTTTACCCACGAGACTTCTCTTCGAAACAACCCCGATAAGAGCTATACCAGCCGCTGAATGCGGTATCACTATCGGAAGATCGATAATAGCCGTCACCAGTCCCTTGAGAACAAAAGTCTTTCGAGCAAGAAGATATGCAAATGGAATCGCCGCCAGAGCAAAAATCAATGTCGCCGCCATCGATGTCCACAAGGTGACCCATATACTCTCGCGGACCTCTTCATCCATTATTGTTTCACCAAGCTGTCCAGGGGTGCAGTTAAAAACCAAACTCAGCAGCGGTGCAGCGATAAACAACAACACCACACCCCCCAAGGCCGAGAAGACCAGCGAAAGACCCCTGGTATTTTTCAACCCAGCTGCTTTCATCACCTATCCTCCCGCCCGGCACGAAGCGCAAAACCCCGCAATTGTTCCGGCACATTTTCAAAGGATTCCGTCGGCAAAGGCACTCTCAGAGGCTGACCGTTCCTTTCAAGGATCGCCCCTCCCTTGTTCCAGTCGAGCAAAAAATCAGCAAACAATATCGCCGCCGCACGGTTTGGAGCATCCTTCGGTATCGTAAGCCCGTACAATATCGGGGCACCGGCCCTTCTTATAAAAGTACCGGGTTTTTTGCCGCTGATTTTGACCGAAACCCTTTTGTAATAGTCTGCGAACTCGGCCTTCTTAAGATTGATCTTCTCCGGCAGCCTCAGTATCCCAAGTCCATGCTGCCACGCCACCGAACTATAGATAAAGATGAAATCCAACTCTCCAACTTCCAGCAGCGACAAAAGATCGACCTCCTTCGGACGCATATACCGCGTATCCTTGGCCAACATTTCATCCCTCAATCCACGTCGATTGTAATACTGCTCGGCAAGACCAATTGTAATTACACTGCGATACCCGCAGGGATCGAGATTCGGATCCGACCTGCCGAATGAAACTTCCCTGTTCAATAACAATTCGTACCAGTTATCTTTATTAATCTTGCCGGACCACTTCGAATCTTTAAGAAAAGCAATCGCCATTTCGTTCGACGTGAACTTAATATTCCAGTCCGCGTGTTCCGGTATCAAAAGCGCATCAATCACCGTATAATCCGAAGTTGCGATCACATCGCAAGGCTTTTGAAGATCGCAGATCTTACGAGCACACGCACGACTGCCTGCAACTTCACGAATCACACTTATCTGTGGATTCTCTTTACTAAACTCTTCGCATATCTCTCTAAAAGGCACCGCCAGACTGCCTGCATGAAACACAATCAGTTTCCCATGCGCCTTGCCTTCAAAGCTGCCCGGTTCCGGGCTGTTCTTTGCCAGCATACCCTTACAGACAACAATAGCAGCACAACTCAACACCGCATACAATATATACTTTCCTGTTTTGCTCATCCAAGCAGCCCTTTGATATGCTTCTCGAAAGCTTTTGTTGCCCCTTTTTCAATGTCACGGCGAAATCTACCGTAAGCACTAAGCCATTTCTTGCCCTGCTCGGTAAGACCCGTACCGCCGCCTTTACTACCTCCACGATGCCTATGGACAAGCGTAACTCCAAGCGCCGTTTCGGACTTTTTCAAATCCCCCCATGCCTTTCGATAACTTATTCCAAGCTCTCCAACCGCCCCTCGAAGAGAACCTTCCTTTTCTATCGCTTCGAGCAGACGCCACTTACCGTCACCGAAAATTCCACTGACGCGACCGGAACTTAACCAAAGCTTAAAATGAACTCCGGGCTTTTCTGTCGATTGTTTCTTTTTTAACATCTCAAATCCATATTGCGTTATGCATCACTCGACATAACGATAAAAAAACGCGATCCTTTTACAATTTTTATTCATGGGAAAAACTAACTGCTCTTCTTAATCTTGCTCACCGCCACCGCACAGACCTTATACTCCGGAATCTTCGCGACCGGATCAAGTGCGTCGTTGGTCAGCATATTCGCTGGCCCCTCGCAGAAGTGAAACGGCATAAAGACCCACCCTTTTCCGATATCCTCGGTAACTCTCGCCCTGGTGACAACACTGCCCCGGCGACTCGACACACCAACCTTCTCTCCATCACGAATATCAAGTTTCCCGGCATCCTCGGGATGAATCTCAACATATCCGGTCGGCGATTTCTGGTCTATCGTCTTAGACTTACGGGTCATGGTCCCGGTATGAAACTGGTACAACTGCCGTCCCGTAGAAAGCAGGAATGGATATTTCTTATCCGACGATTCCGCCGCCGCCTTAAACTCAACAGCATGAAACTTACCCTTGCCGCGAGTGAATTTATCCTTGTGTAAATACCTTGTACCCGCATGATCCTTATCCGGACAAGGCCACTGCAAACCAACCTCGTCAATCCTCTCGAAAGAAATACCACCGTAAATCGGCGACAACGATGCAATCTCATCCATAATCTCACCGGCATCGTTATAACTCATCGGATAACCCATCGCCGTTGCTACCCCACAGACAATCTGCCAGTCATCTTTCGCATCTAAAGGCCCGGCAACTGCCTTACGAATACGCTGAACACGACGCTCGGTATTCGTAAAAGTCCCGTCCTTTTCCGCAAAAGAAAGCGCCGGCAAAACAACATCCGCATAGCAAGCCGATTCGGTCAAAAATAAATCCTGAGAGACAAAGAATTCAACTTTCTCAAGAGCACTGCGGGTCATATTAAGGTTCGGATCCGAAAGCGCCGGATTCTCACCCATAACATATAAAGCCTTAACCTTGTCCTCTAAAATAGAGTGCATAATCTCAACAACGGTAAGACCTTTCTTATCCGAAAGCTCACACCCCCAGGCCCCTTCGAACTTCGATTTTATCTTTTCATCCTCGACCGACTGATAACCAGGATAAACATTCGGCAGGGCTCCAAGATCGCACGCACCCTGAACATTGTTCTGACCGCGAAGAGGATTAACACCCGAACTCTCCTTACCGACGTTACCAGTCAGCATAGCAAGATTCGCCAGACTAAGAACATTGTCCGTTCCCGTCGTATGCTGGGTTATGCCCATGCTATAGACAATACTTGCACAAGACGCCTTGGCGTATGCCCTTGCTGCTTCACGAATTTGATCTGCCGGAATCGTCGTTATCTTTTCGGCCTTTTCCGGAGTAAAGTCCTTAACCGCCGCGGCCAATTCATCGAAGCCTTCCGTTCGCTCTTTAACAAACTCCTCGTCAGCCAGACCCTCGCTGATAATTACATTCATCATCGCGTTAATAAGAGCAACATCGGTACCAGGCTGCTGGGCAATATGAAGCTCGGCAAAACGAACCAGGTCAATCGTACGAGGATCGGCCACGATAAGTTTCGCTCCGTTCGTTACAACGGCCTCTTTAATATAAAGACCGATCACAGGATGCGCCTCGGTCGTATTAGATCCGATCACGAATATGCACTCGGCATTCTTAAACTCATCTATAGAGTTGGTCATCGCCCCACTGCCGAAAGCCTTCGCAAGACCCGCAACCGTAGATGCGTGACACAACCGGGCACAGTGATCAACGTTGTTAGTACCAACCACCGCACGCATAAACTTCTGAAAAACATAATTTTCTTCATTGGTACACTTGGCCGACGAAAGACCCGCGATACTATCGGCACCGTATTTAGACTTGATCTCGCCAAGGCGCTCTGCAATGTACCCAATCGCCTCGTCCCAACTGGCAGGCTCGAACTTACCGTTGCGCTTAATCAAAGGACTCGTCAGCCGCTGGTCGCTCTCGATAAAATCCATCCCGAAACGGCCCTTAACGCAAAGATTACCATTGTTTGGAATCACACCAACAGGACTGGTAACACGAACAAGCTGACCTTTGTCGTTCGTATTAATATCTATCTGACAACCGACGCCGCAATACACGCATGTCGTACGAGTCCGCGAAAGGTTCATGCACTGGCCTTTACCCTCGGCAAAGCGTTCATACAAAGCACCCGTCGGACAAGTCGATATACACTGGCCGCACAATTCACATGTCGATTCGTTAAGAGGCATATCGAAAGCCGTCGTTACCTCAACACTCGACGCCCTTTTCTTAAATGTCAGAGCGCTATCCATCTGAACTTCTTCGCAAATCCGGATACACCGGCCGCACCGAATACATTTGTCGCACCGGTAATGAATCCCCTCGTTGCCGGTAGTATAATTCTGCTCTTCGGCACCTTTTTCAGGAGCTTGAAAAACACTATCACTAAGTTGGTATTCATATCCGTAACGCTGGAGCTTGCACTCACCGTTTTCATCGCACGTAGTACAAACTCCCCGATGCTCGTAAAACAAAAGTTCCAACACCGTTTTCCTGAGCCTCAAAAGCTCTTCGGTATCGGTCCGCACTACCATACCCTCGCCAACCGCAAACGTACACGCAGGGACCGGAGTCCGCTGGCCCTCTACTTCAACTACACAAAGCCGGCAAGCACCGGTCGGAACAAGCCGAGCATCGTGACAGAGATTCGGAATCTCAATACCATTGGCAAGAGCAACCTCAAGAATATTCTGCCCGGCCCGTACCTGGTATTCCTTATCATTTATAGTGATACCAAATGTTTCACTCATTTACTAATTTACCCATTTACTACTTAGAACTTAACTCTTAACTCTTACTACTTTTTTTCTCGCATCCCAGCAAGTCTTTACAAACACCCGCAGGGCACTTCCTATCAGCTATGTGACGAACGTATTCGTCCTTGAAATGACGAAGGGTACTAAGCACCGGATTAGGTGCCGTCTGACCAAGACCGCAAAGCGATACATTGCGAACATCCTCTGCAAGCTGTTCGAGCACATCCAAATCTTCCATTACCGCCGTTCCGCTGCAAATGGATTCGAGAATATCCAGCATCTTTTTCGTCCCTACACGACATGGCGTACACTTGCCGCAGGATTCATCCTGTACAAAATCAAGAAAGTACCTGGCGACATCGACCATGCAGGTATCCTCATCCATCACGATAAGACCACCCGAACCCATTATCGCTCCGACCTCCTGGAGACTATCATAATCAATACCCGTATCGAGATACTCAGCCGGAATACAACCGCCGCTCGGGCCTCCCATTTGTGCCGCCTTGAACTCCTTCTTCTTAGGAATCCCGCCACCGATACCAAATATGATTTCACGAAGCGTTGTACCCATCGGAACTTCGACAAGGCCAGTATTCTTAACCTTACCCGCCAATGCAAAAATCTTCGTACCCTTGCTCTTCTCGGTCCCTATCGAACTGTACCAGTCGGCACCCTTGTTGATTATCAAAGGAACATTCGCAAAGGTCTCGACATTGTTGATATTAGTTGGCTTGCCCAAATAACCCTTCTGAGCCGGAAACGGAGGACGAGGCCTCGGCATACCGCGAGAACCCTCGAGTGACGCGATCAATGCCGTCTCCTCACCACAAACAAAAGCACCAGCTCCAATTCGAACATCTATATCAAAACTAAAATCTGTACCACCGATACCTTCGCCCAAAAGACCAAGCTCCCTGGCCTGGCCGATAGCTGTATTGATATGCTCGACCGCAATAGGATACTCCGCCCGAACATATATAAAGCCCTGGCTTGCACCGATTGCATAAGCTCCGATAATCATACCCTCAATCACGCGGTGAGGATCGCCTTCCAGAAGAGCCCTGTCCATAAACGCACCGGGATCACCCTCGTCGGCATTACAGATAAGATATTTTTCATCACCTTCGGATTGATTGCAGTACTTCCATTTTATACCCGTCAAAAATCCGGCACCGCCACGACCCCGCAGACCCGATTCTATAACCTCTTCGATTATCCCGACGGGCTTTTTCTCGGTAACAGCCTTCAATGCCGCAACATAAGCACCGCGTGATATCGCATCTTCGATTCGCTTCGGATCGATACGTCCGCAATGCTCTAACAAAAAACGTTTTTGCTTGCTGTAAAAATTGACGTTGTCAATCTTGGATTCGACTTTCCCATCCTGCTTCACACACCGACGCTCGACAACTCTGCCGTTCTCGACTGTCTCGGAAACGATCTCTTCTACGTCACCGATCCTGATACGCCCATAGAGATAATCGTAAGGCTCGATCAG
>SDBT01005569.1_pt1 | contig 21104 bp, 19 predicted proteins | sample 2277101 | NCBI WGS metagenome assembly SDBT01 (sample SAMN10404973, study PRJNA504765) | marine sediment metagenome | isolation source: marine sediment core GS10_PC15, 103 cmbsf | place: Arctic Ocean: Southern Knipovich Ridge | collected 2010
ACTCCATTTACACCTTCTTCAGTGCACAACACTGCCATCTCAGGGCCAGCAACACCACTAACATAGGTATGGAAATTGATCGGCCGACCCACCTCGTCTTCAATCATGTCGAGAGCTTTACGAGTAGCTCTGATCTGCTTGCGGGAGATCGGTATCCCACCTACCCCCGTCGGGGTTCCTTCGATAAGGCCGTCGATATGGCTCTGTCCGGTTGTCCTGATAACCATAATATGGTCTGCGCCATGCCAGGCAGCCATCCGCATCCGTCGGATATCGTCCTCCACCCGCCAGGCGATCTCAGAAGTGATCACACAGTCAGGCTGGGGGTCAATACCCCCAAATGCCTTAGCTGCTGGCAGGGGTACACTATTGTGTAAAGGGGTAGAGCACTGCCGATAAGTGAAGTCACCCATCTTGAGATTCTCTATTTTTTTGCGCCACGTCCAGCCCTTTCTCCGTGGGCGATAGTGTTCCAAATCTTCAAAAATCTTCTCTATGTCAAGTTTCTGCGAGTAGGTCTCCTTGTTCATTCTGCTAACCCCTTTTGGAAGAGGCGTTTAACCTCTTTCCAGCTTTGCTCATAGCTATCCTCGATTAGGGATAGTCCGACCTCGCGGATCCCAAGTCCCCGATGCTTAGCTAGCTTCCATATCACATGGCCTGCCCCTTTCCCTAACAAGCCATGTTCCTCGCATCGGTTAACGATTTCCTTCGCCTCCAAGCTACTAAATCCCATCCGCAAGAGCACAGACCGTTCAATCGAAGGCGACGTGTACGTCCTAGCCATCTCTACTAACGGTGTCACTATTTTCTCTGCCAAATCCCAGAATCGTTGATACAACTCCTCATCAGATAAAGCGGCCAGATGTCTCCTGCGCTTCAGATAGTCATCTTCCCTGAGCATCTCTATTTCTCCTCTACAGCTAGCAGTGAATCTATAGTCTGTCGCACAAACTCACGGTCACTACGGGTTTCCTCAGCTAAGAACCGAATACACTCATCTGTCAGCTCACGGGAGTTCCTCAGGCGAGCGATAGCGTTCTTGATATATGACCTTTTCAACGAAGTCAGGTCGATATCTTTTACTTTGATTTGCTCTGGGTGCTGTGGTATCACTATTGCTTTCCCTGGAATGTTCTCTGCCGGATCGCCTCTTCTTATTTCTATCCCCATTTGGCGAGCGAGGGTCAGCTGGGCACTAGGGTGCTTACCTGCACCTGTATATTCGGTTTCTTGAACCACTACGATTTGATCACGTGCCATCTCCTGAGCTAGCACCAGTGCTGCTGCCAATGAAGTATTCCCTGCTGCTCCCCGCTCCATTCCTTCCAGCTGGGCCAGAGCCTCGGTGACGTAGAAGACCTCACCCTGGGTCATTGTCACGTAGCGGTCCATATATCGTAATGAACGCGCTGCATTCCGCGGTACATCTGCCCTATCCGGATTGATCGCGAATGGCACCCCAAATCCGGTATGGGCGGTGGTGAAAGACTTACGGTTGAAATCGCTATCAGATGCCATATGCAGCCCGCTTAAATCAACGCTTGCCGCCACTATCTTGGCTTGGCATCCCGCCTTTCGCATTCCACGTGCAGTTCCAGTGACATTCCCACCTCCTGCGTGGGCAACCACTACTACATCAGGTTCCTGCCCCTCTTGCCCCCTCAACTGAGTAACAAGTTCATGTCCCAAAGTCTCAATCCCGGCGACACTAAATGGAGTGTAGAGGGAGGCGTTGAAATAACCAGTCTCATCTAATACATTGAGGAAGGTGGTGAATAGCTCTGGCCCGACTGTCAACTGCAATACTTCGGCACCGTAGGCTTCGCATGCCCTCCCCTTCTCAACAATCTCCGGTTGTCCCAGTCCATGGCTATCGAAGGCCTCCTGGACTATGATGCATTTCAAACCACGCTGAGCTGCTTGCGAAGCCACCGCTGCGCCATAATTTCCACTTGTTGCTGTCACCACTCCCTCATATCCCTTTACCTGAGCGTGATAGACAGACACAGAGGCACGTCGATCTTTGAAGCTCCCCGAGGGGTTAGCCGCCTCATCCTTAATAAAAATACGTGCTCCCTTACCTGGGGGTGCTAGCCTCTGTGCCAACTTGGTAAGGTGCCTGAGCTCTAGCAGCGGGGTGTTGCCAACACCAGCCTCCCGCTGGATTGTATAGACCTCATTGAGGCTGTAGCCGGTCTCCTCCATCATACCCTCATAGTCGAAAGCAAGTGGAGGGGTCTCAAAATGATCATAGTCAATCCCTACTGACCGCTTCATAATCTCATTACGTCGTGCCATAATCGCTAGATAACTCGCGTCTTTCATGAGTTTTCTCTTTCATCTTCCAACAAAGCCCGCAGTTCCCTACCGATTGTTAGCAGCTCTGGAACCGGTCGACCAAAATCATGTCCATATGCGGGGTTTACCGCTATAAGCTTACCGCTCAGCTGCCGTCCAGTGTGAGTTGTGATGGTAACTTGTTCACCTATCTTAGCGTCATGGTTGATAAAACCTTTCACCCGCAATTCCAATGGAACCAGTTTGGTGTCTTCAGGGGCTCGCTCTGATCGTTCACTTGGTTTGAGCAAAATGATATGAATCTGTACCCAATCTCCTTGCCTGGCTTTCATTAGGTCAAGCTCCTCTACTACTTCTTATCATGGCGCTAACGTCTCCCATTAAGGCTGCCGGTATTGGTAGCATATTCATAGTTACCAGACCTGGTTGAGCGTTGATGACGGCTGGGATCATGTTGACCATCATGGCTATCGTTCCGATGCCCCCAGGGATCTCTGGTTCAATGGAGAGGTTCACCGAAGGAGTGCCGTTGATTCTGATGTAATCCCCCGTTTTTACGCCTTCTAGTTCCGGGTGAATCTGCTGAGGATGGACTAGACGTATTACTTCCTTGCCATCCACTATTCCAACTCCGACCTGTTTACATCCAGCAACTTGGCCAGGCCTTACCTTTACGTGGGGAGTTCTGCGTTCTACCCGGGTAATGATTGGTTCCCTTGATTGTTCGATTCTATCAAGTTTCCAGCCAACACTATCGGCAATCATCTGAATTGATTCAAGGAAGCCGATATGGCCCACGATAGAACCATCGGCAAGGCCAGCTTCAAATTCTTCAACAGTAGTGCCGACGCCTTGGCTGCGCAATACAGTGGGACCAAATGGAGAGAGGTCATTGATGCGACTGGCTTCAATTTTCTCTACGCTATAGCATACGCCCGTCAACACGATAATTAGAGCATCGAAGATAAAGCCGGGGTTGATGCCAGTTCCAAGAATGCTTACTTGGTATTTCTTAGCTAGTTCGTCAATCTCTCTAGCCAGCTCGGGCTGTTGTGCCATTGGGTAGGTTAGCTCCTCTGTTGAGGAAATCACATTCAACCCAGCTTCTATAGCCTTTTTGATTTGAGGAAAAGCCTCCTTGGTGGTAGAACAAGTGGCAAGAAGAAGTATATCGGTATCCTTCCCGCGCCACGCTGCTGCGGGGTCGCTTTCGCTATGGACTATAACTCCAATCTTCTCGCCTAGGCCCAACACCTCACCGACATCCTTGCCCACCTTCTCAGCTCGGTGTGCAATTGCACCGATGAGCTCAACCCCGTCTTTCTCTAGTAGAAGCCTGACTATACCACTTCCCATTGCCCCGAGACCCCATTGAACCACTCTTATCTTTGACATCTACTATGTCCTTCGTTAATTATGATTGAATACACCACACACGAAGCCTACTTGATTTTTTATTCAGCCGCACTCATTCTTTTATTGCTATACCATCTCTTCGAGGATCAGCTGCGCCATAGATTTGATTCGTTCTCATGTCAACCAATGCTGCTTGCACCGCGCCAAAGAACCACCACTCGTTCCTTTCTTTTACTGGATGTCCCTTTTCGGCAAGTTCCCCTCTGATTTTCAAGGGCATGGTGGGTTCTAACGATATCTTGTTCCCTTGACAGTGGAATCTGGGGGCCTGAACAGCCTTCTCTATGTTCATATTGAAATCTATGACGTTTATGATTACTTGGAGGACGCTACTAACAATTTTGGGGCCTCCAGCGCTACCAAGAGCTAAGAATGGCTTCCCGTTTTTAAGAACTAACGTAGGTGACATCCAACTTCTTGGCCTCTTGCCTGGCTCAACTGAGTTAACGTGCCCATGTTCCAGACTGAAGTCGCGCATTGTATCATTCATAAGGATGCCCGTATTCTTGATAACCACCCCTGACCCAAAATAATAGTTGATACTATCTGTAATAGAGGCCATGTTTCTTTCTTTATCTATAACACTAAGGTGTGCAGTACCTCCGGTGGTAGAATCATTCTTGGCATCTTGGCTTACTGAGACTCGTGAATTAAAGCTGGCATCGCTATACGGCGAAACACTCGATGAGGCTTTCCGTATATCAATCTGTCCTGCTATCTCTCTGGCATGGTCCTTTGAGACTATCCTGTGGATGGGTACATTTACATAATCTGGGTCAGCAATGAATTTGTTGTTCTCACTATATGCGTGCTTTAATACCTCAGAAATGACATGTATCGAGGATGATGTATTATGCCCAAAGGCTCTCAAGTCAAAGTTTTCCAGTATGTTTAGGCTTTCTATAATAGCACTGCCCCCCGCACTTGGTGGAGGAACAGAGAATATTTCATACCCTCTGTATGTCCCGGTGAGAGACTCTCTTATCCTTGGCTCATATTTTGACAGGTCTTCCTTGCTGACAAATCCACCATTGCTTTGAATATCAGAAGCGATCGCTTCTGATATCTCCCCTTCATAATAAACTTCAGGGCCACCATTTGCTATCTTAGACAGTGTCTTAGCAAGATCCACACAGACTATTTTTTCTCCTAAAGCAGGGATGTTACCATCTTTAAGATAAATCTCACCAAAGGTAGGGAAATCATGGGCTTTATCAAGGGCGTCGTCGATATTGTCTGCCAGAATTTCATGCATGCCTTTATATATCTCATATCCATTTTCGGCATACCTGATAGCTGGCTGTAAAGCGTCCTTCAAGCTTATGGTGCCATAGCGCTGCAAAGCTAATTGGTATCCAGATAAACATCCAGGTACTCCTATTGCTCCGTATCCTGTTGCAAAGATATCTTGGCTAGGTTTAGCCCCCTCTGGGGCTACCTCTCGCGCATCAATGACTACTATTAGGCTCTGCGTCTTTAGATAAATCGCCATAAAAGCTCCCCCGCCCAGCATTGACCATACAGGTGCGACTACGTGCATAGTAAGCGCTGTTGTAACCGCTGCATCAACAGCATTGCCTCCCCACCTCAGAATCTCAACCCCAGCTTGAGAAGCCAATGGATGATTGGATGAAACAACTCCACAAGCGGGTGCCTTGTTTTCTACTTCTCTTTTATCTGTTTTCATTGTTTGAATGGAAGGTTAAAAAACCGTCAGGTAATTTCTGATTTCCCAGTCACTTACATGCTCCATGTAGGCTTCCCACTCTGACCTTTTAACCTTGATATATTCTTCAAAGATTACGTCACCCATAACCTTGGCCAAAAACGTATCTTTGCTCAATTCATCAAGAGCATGCCCCAGATTACGGGGGTAGCGAAGTATTCCCCTCTTTTCGCGCTCTTTCGGTTCAATCTCAGACGGAGGCACTTCCACTCCGGTTTCTCCCGGGTCAATCTGGTTCGCAATACCCTCCAGCCCTGCTGCCAGAACAGCCCCTACAGCCAGATAGGGGTTACAACATGGGTCCATTGGTTTGTATTCGAGATTTAGCTTTAGATTGTGGGAGCAACCGCAAATCCTGATAGCGGCTTCTCTGTTTTGCGGCCCAAAACAACTGAATGCTGAGGCCCAATTGCCAGGAGTTAACCTCTTGTAAGAGGTAACAATTGATGCAGTAATTCCGAGAAGCCCTCTTATGTGTGCCAAAACCCCGCCTATAAAATGATGGCCGGTTGGGCTTAAGTAATAATGCCCGCTAGCGTCATAAAGTAAATTCTTCCCTTTCTCGTCAAACAGGCTTATATGGAGGTGGGCTCCACTTCCAGACTTCTCTGTAGAAGGTTTCGGCATGAATGATGCAACCAAGCCGTTGTTAATAGCAACCCCTTTAATGGCGTCTTTGACAAGCACATGAGTATCCGCAGCTTTAAGAGGGTCGCTATGGTGGATTACTATCTCATGTTGCCCAGGGCCATATTCAGGGTGATATTTTTCAACCGAAATTCCCATCGCCTCAAGACAGGCGATGATTTCTGAAATAACCTTGTCAGTTGCGTCCATCCCAGCTACACTGGAATAGTATGTCTCATCGTAAGGTTTGAATTCGTCATCCTTCATCTTGAACAAATAGAATTCACTTTCAATAGCACATTGTGCAGAATACCCCATTGCTTCCACTTGCTTGACAATCTTTTTCAGGAAGGTTCTAATGCATGCCTCCCACGGCTTCTTATCGGCAGTTTGAAAATCACACAACATAACAGCGCTGTTCTGGGTATAGGGAAGCACAGTAAAAGTCTCCATATCGGGGATCATCCAGACCTCACCAACAGGACTATAACGCCCATCTGGTATGAGGTGGTCCAAGTTGTTGAATGCTTGAACACTCTCACTAATCCCAGCCCCGTTTTCCAAACTTGAAAGTATATTCTTTGCTAGTCCAACCCGCCCTCGGCTTATACCATCAAGACCAACAAACACATGCCTTATAAGTTTGATGTCTTTCTCTTCAATTATTTTCAAAATTTCTTCTTTAGTCATTTTGTTTTTTTCTCCTCTGAGCGAACTCAAATCGCTTTTACCAACCCGCAAATTTTTCAATGGTAGCGTCAGAAACTTTTCCGGCCAGGACATCCTTTATCGACTGCTCAATGATTTGTAATCCCTTCTCCGTCTGTTCTCTAGTAATAATAAGCGGAGGGGTCATATCAAATACATTGGAATGGGTCCCTACATTTAACATGTTAAGCCCCAGTTGCCAGCATCTGAAAAGCATTTTATGAGTTTCTTTACCCGCAGGTTCCTTTGTTTTCCTGTCTTTGACAAATTCTACACCGGAAAATAAACCTCTGCCTCTAACATCACCAATAATCTCATATTCCTTCTGCAATTCCTTGAGGCGATTCCGGACCAGCTCTCCCATGATATAGGCATTCTTGGCAAGGTCTTCCTGCTCAATAACATCAATGGTTGCGATTGCTGCTGCCACAGGTATGGGTGAACCTCCTAAAGTATAGAGATTGGAAGCTGGCGCAAAGTCTAAAACACCAGGAAGCCCAACAACAGCGCTCAAGGGGACTCCAGAAGCTAAGGGTTTTCCTAAAATCATCAAATCGGGTGTGAGTTTCCACCTGTCAAAGTAATCAGTGGCAAACCACTTACCAGTACGGCCAAATCCTGTCCGGACTTCGTCCACTGAGAACAATATATCATATTTCTCACATATCCTCTTCACCCTTATTACCCAATCGTCCGGAGGAACAATATGTCCGCCATCACCTTGTATCAATTCCAAGTGGATACAAGCCACATCTTCTGCTGGGCAGACAGTTCTAAGAATGTGTTCTTCAAGGTAATTAGCACAACAGAGATTACACTTGGGATACTCTAATCCGAAAGGGCATCGATAACAGTTAGGGTAGGGAGCCGGTATAACCCCTGGACACCGTCTAAAGAGGGTCGCACATTGATGCCATGTAAGAGAATAGGACCCCATAGTCTGCCCGTGATAGGAACCAGTGAAAGAAACGATCCACTTCCTTTTTTTATACTCAGGGACCATCTTATAAACTAAATCATTGGCATCAGAACCAGTACAGCCAAACCATACCTTTTTCTTTGACTTACCAGGGGTGATTCGTATAAGCTTTTTCGCTAGTTCATTATTTATTTTATTAGGCACTAGACAAAAGCCCTGACAGGTCAGCTTCTCAGCCTGTTTTTTGATTGCTTCTACGACCCTGGGATGACAGTAACCAGTATTGGCCACACAACCAGAAGATGTAAAATCGAGATATTCATTCCCGTCCGGGTCTTTAATAAAGACCCCCTTCCCTTTGTCGAAGGACATATAATGAAGTCGAATATAAAGAGAGCTAGCGATATTCTCCAGGTCCTCTTTATAAACTTTAAAGGTTTGCGAACTTGCAAGTTTATCTAAATCAAATACTAATTTCGATTTCATAACCACCATCCCTTCTATTTTTTAACTTGCCTCGCATCTTTACCCTTTATCACTTTAAGCAGATTATTCCCTTTTCAAAGGTTCTGTGATTCACTCAAGCTATAAAGTTGTTCGGCATTTTTATACAGAATCATTTCTGCCATTTCTTGCCCCTCTGACCTGCTAATTTTGTTTCCTTCAATTAGCTTGCCTAACACTTCTTCCAGTGATTCCTTAATGAGCCTTCCCCCCAACCACATTATTTCGACAATGGATAACCCGTCGGAACCATGAAGAATTTTCCTGGTTGGCGCTTGTTCCAAAGCCTCAAGTAACCGCAAATTAATTCCCAATGGGTAAAATGGGCAGCACATTGAAAGGTCCATGTAAACATTGGGCAAAAGTGAGGTCATTGAAGCTGCCTCTGAGACCCATGGGAATCCGCTATGAACAAGGACCACCTTCGCTGAGGAAAATGGAGCCCTTTTTAGCAGTTCAAAGAGGCACATAGGGTGAGCTTTCTCACCAATGATATCGATATCTCCCATCCCCGTGTGAATCTGAAGGACCTTATCAAAGTGTATCGCCTTTTCCATAGCTCGTATAAACAGATAGTCCAACAGTGGCTTGTGCTTTTCCCTCAGGCTTGCAGTTGGGTTCTGTTGATAGGCCTCATAGCTTTTTCTAGCCTCATCTTTTGACCGCGGATAGATATCCAATCCTGAACGGTAAGCGATAACGCTCTTAAGGCCCTTGCAGTTTGGGTCTTTAAGTGCTTCATTTATGGCAGTATCCCAACTGAGTAAGAAATCTGAGAAAGGTTCTTTTTTTGGCAAAAGCTGGTCGCTCAAAGTTTCACTCCGAAAAATATAATGGATTCCACAGCTTAGTTGGTTACTAAATGTTTCCAGATTGATAGGCGGTTGTGGATAACCAGTATCCACGATTATTGTTTTAAGAGAGATGTCATCGCAGAGGAATTTGACATACTCCGAATAATCCTGAGTCCTTTCGTAACGCTCTTCCAGGATTATTCCAGCTTCACTGGGCAGATGAGACATTGCCCACTCTTTCCCTCGATACAACTTACCGAGTTCCAGAATCAGTCTGGAAACAACTACCGGGGGAGTTGCAGTGAACTGACGTTCTAATTCCTTTGCCTCTCTTGTGTCGCTCGGTTCAAAATACAATAACGCACAAACGTCGCTTAGATTGAGCCGCCTCTTCACAGGCACAAAAGAATGACAATGTGTGTCAATGATAGGAGTGCTTTTTAAATTAAGTTCTGTTTTAGCTTTCATCTAACTGTGCTATCTGCTGAGTTTGAGCCTGCCTTTGGAAATTCGTCTAATTGAACGACCGACGGATTCAAGAATTCCTATCAAGCCTTGGGACATATAAAGCATTGACACAACGATTATTATTCCCAGTACAAGAAGGCGAAATGTTCCTACTGGGCGCAAAGCCTCGTTCAGAAAGATAATAGCAAAGGCACCAATTGCTGCTCCCGGAAACCTCCCCAAACCTCCAAATAACATCATGGCTATAACCATAAGGAAAAGGTCGGTGTGCAATATTGCTGGAGAAACCGCGAGTATAAAATGAACATAAAAGCCGCCCATTACGCCGGTAATAACAGCAGAGATGGCAAACACTATAAGCTTATATCTATACTCATTTACTCCGAGGCTTTTGGCAAAGTGTTCTGAATCACGTAGAGAAATAAATGCCAGTCCCCATCTGGAGTTGATAATCTTATGAATTGCGAAAAGCGATAGAAGAAACAGGCCGAGACCGAAGTAATAGTTACTAAAGAGGCCAAAAGTATATGCTCCAATCTGCAGGGGAGGTATACCTGCCAAACCCCGAGTCCCACCAGTTCCATATATCCTTCCCTGGCTGAGTAGGGTGGGCAAAGCTAGATGAATAGAAAGGGTAGCAAGAGCTACATATATACCTTTAAGCCTCAGGCAAGGCAAACCAATGAGAAAACCAACTAGGGCTGCTGCACCAGCTCCTGCCAAAATTCCGAGCCATGGTGATACTCCCAAGTTTAGTGTTAGCATTGCTGATGTGTAGCAAGCGATAGCGAAAATTGCAATCTGCCCGAAAGAGAATACGTTAGCATACCCCACAATGAGATTCCATGAGGAAGCCACCCCGCCCCAAATAAAACACAGAATCAAAGTATGCATAATATAGGAGTCATTACGGAAAATAAGAGGAAGAATCGAGAGCACCAATATACTAACTAAAGTAGTCTTCTTATTCATTTTTGATTAACCCGCAGTTCCGAATAATCCTTGTGGCCTAACCACTAAAAGAATCAAGAGCACCGAGCAAAAGATAGGCAATCCCCAAACGCCTCCGATAAAATACGCAATAAAAGCCTCTAACATTCCTAAAATGAAGGCAGCAATAAGACTCCCCTTAATACTACCCATGCCTCCAAGTACTACGATTACAAAGGCCTTCATAAAAATTGGCCACCCTACACCGGGAAATATTAAGGTTCTTGGTGCAAGAAGCATACCACTAACTCCTGCCAGAACCGCAGATATCCCAAATGTAATGGCAAACACTCTGTCTATCGGCATACCTACAATCTGTGCTCCTATCATATCTTGGGAAACTGCCCGCATAGCTGTCCCTTCTCTCGTTTTCCCCAAGAAAAGCATAAGCCCAATCGTTATAGCTATGGCCATTGCCACTAGTGTTAGGTCATGTCTGCTTATCACAAAACCGGCAAGGCTTAAGTTCCCCCCAAGTAAATATGGAAGTTTTTTGTAAATAGGGCCAAAGGTTACAAGAGCTAAAGCGTCTAAGAATAAAGCAGCTCCTAGAGTGACGATGAATACATTCATCATCCCCGCCCCCCCCCAGCGCACGGGACGGATAAAAAACCTTTCAAACAATACGCCAAGACCAAACAGAATTGGGATTGTAGCGGCAAAGGCTATTGGATAGCTTAGATGAAAGAATCCAGCGGATAAGAACCAGGCAATATAAGCCCCCCAGGTATAGAACCCCCCGTGGGCATAATTAAATATTTTCCCTACACCATAAACAAGGGTAAACCCTATAGCCATTAGAGCATATATAGCACTGACTCTAAGTCCAATTATCAATACCCCCCCGAGTTGCTCAGGGTTCATACTTCATTACCCCCCCTTTTTACATGCCCAAAAACGCTGTTTTTATATGTTCGTTGCTTAAAAGTTCTTCCTTCCCACCTTCAAATACTATTTTGCCATCTTCCATAAAGTAGATTCTATTGGCGAGCTCCGAAGCTCGCATAATACTTTGTTCAACTAAAAGTATGCTAATCCCACTTTTATTAATCTCACTAATTCCGTTAAACACATCATCTGTAAGATTGGGAGCTAAGCCTAGCGAGGGCTCATCTAGAGCCAGGAATTTAGCCGAAGACATTAGACCTCTTCCAATGGCTAGCATCCGTCTCTCTCCACCGCTTAGTGTTGAAGCCATCTGCTTTTTTCGCTGTTCCAATCTGGGGAATAATTGAAAAACGTAATTAGCATTTGTATCTTCGTCTCGCCGAGCAGTGGGGTTATAAGCGCCCATTTTCAAGTTCTCCATGATCGTCAAATCGGGGAAAAGATGCCTTTCCTCCGATACATAAACTATGCCCATCTCGACAATTTTGTGGCTCGGCAACTTATCTATCTCCACTCCATTGAATTTGACATGGCCTGAACTAGGCCTTAGTAAGCCACTTATCACCTTGAGTAAGGTACTTTTACCATGACCATTGGGCCCAAGAAGGGTGACTAACTCACCGTCGTTAACTTTAACTGAAACGCCTTTTAAGACCTGAATTTCATCATAAAAAGCATCCACTTTATTTACTTCAAGCATAATCCCGTCCTATGCTAAATAGATTTCTCTAACCCTACTGTTTTCCGTAACCTCTTTAGGAGGTCCAATACAAATCTGCTCCCCGTAATGAACAATCATAAGTCGTTGACAAATTTCCGTAAGTACCTTCATCAAATGCTCGATAACCATTATGGTTACGCCTAATTCTCTGTTGATTTTTCCTACTAACTCCACAAACTGTCTGACTTCCGTTGGACTTAACCCCGCTACTACTTCATCTAGTAATAGTAGTTTGGGCTTTGTAGCGAGGGCTGCTGCTAACATAGTCATTTTTTTGCTGAAAAGGTCTATTCCTGCTGCAACAACGTTTTCCTTCCCCTGTAGTCCTACGAAATTTATTACCTCATTTATAATTTCCTTTTTCCTTTGTGTCCCTTGCGTCCCAAAAGATGCCCCAACTTCCACATTTCGGGACACAGTTAGGGTTGGAAAAACAACAGGGATTTGAAATGTTCGTGCAATCCCCTTCTGGCAGATTTGGTCTGGTCTAAGGCCACTAATGTTTAGGTTATCAAAAACGATGTTTCCCGAGCCTCGTAACATCCCGCTAATAAGGTTAAATAGCGTGGTCTTCCCTGAGCCATTGGGACCAGCTATACCAAATATTTCTCCCTTTTCCACCTCAAAGCTTACATCTTTAACCGCAACTAATTCACCAAAACGCTTATTTGCTTTCTCAACATGAAGAATCACTATTACGCCCTCTACACCCGATACGAGGGGGAGAGATAAAGTGAGCTACCTCTTCCCCTCGCAGAGCGTGTCTTTCTACCATCCTGTTAAAGCTGAAATGGTAACTTTTTCCCAGATGCTATATTTTTGTTCCTGCCTTACTTATATTCCCTCAATCTCCTATCCAGGGTGGGACTTCAAACTCGCCGTAGTAGTCCCCACTTCCTACATAAGGATCTTCTCCCAAATAGAGTATCTTATGCAGACCACCCTGTATTTGGTAAGTACGGTGCGCTATATAGTCAGCTCCAGACCTGCCATAGTGAGTCTCTTCACTAATGTCGTACGTTCCCAGAAGCCCTACAAAATCGTAATCTACCAGAGCCTTGAGGACCGCATCATAATCCGATGGGTCACCGCCGCTATTTTCCACCGCTGCTGCCCAAAGAGTGACTACATCGTAAACATTTGAGCTACCTGGCTCCCTTCCAAATCTTGCCTTAAATTTTGTTCTATACTCTTCCTGCACCGGAGTCCCATAAAGGGCCTCCTGTGACCCCCAAATCAGTCCCTCAGCGTCTTCTCCTGCCGCCTCCACGAAGCCAGGGGTACATGGCAGCCATGTGACAAAAACTAACGAATCTGTTGGGTCTTGCAGAAATTGGTTGAGAAATGATATCGCTTCAGCGGGAGCATAGCTGCTGAAAAATATGATCGCAGGCTCTTCTTCTCTTATATCTATTAATTGCGTGCCATATTCTGTATTGCCATATGGATGAAATATGTCTACGACTATCTCCCAATCACTTTCTTCTACTACTATTCTAACATCGATCGAAATGTCCTTAGCCCAATCCTCATCCATTGTCAACAGCGCTAACTTCTTGTTCGGATGCTCATATCCCCAGTCTTCAGGAAGTATCTCAGTCAGGACCTTGAAGGGATCTGGGCCCAGAGCAGAACCATTTGGAGGCAGTTTATATACATTGGAAGTCTCTGGTAAATTGTCTAGGATGGCTGCTTGGGCGGTGCGAGAATCATTCCAATTGATGTAGGGGACATCGTATTTGCCATAAATCAGGACATCTGCCGGCTCTCCACCATAGTTGCATACCACAACATCTACTCCCGCTCCGATCAGTATCGCTGCCGCAGTAGCCACATCTTCGGGCGACATCTCTTTATTATCTGCACCAACAATTTCTAAACGTCTGCCGCTCAAACCACCTGCCGCATTAATGTCCTCTACTGCCAGAGTTGCCGGCTGTATCATTTCCAACCCATCGGCGGCGTAAGCGCCGCTCATGGGATACATGACCCCAACCTTTATAGGCAACATTTCCTCTGGAGGCACCACTTCCTCTGGAGGCACCACTTCCTCTGGAGGTGCCACTGGAGGTGCCACTTCCTCTGGGGGCTTAGGCAGACAGCCACTCATTAGACCTGAAGTTAGCCCCAACACTAAGATTAAGGTTATAGGAACAATCACTTTTAACAATCTTCTCCCTTTCACTTCTTAAAAACCTCCTTTTATAAATTCTTATACCCTTCAAATTCATATTCTTAATGCCATATACACCTCCTTTACTAATACTTTGCTGCTCTACTTATTGTTAAACAACGTCTCTTCTTCTTCAATGCTCCGCAGCTCAGCTACCATACATATTATACATTATACATTATATTATGCAATATATTATATATTGACTTTAGCTTTCCTGCCACTGCGATTCTGAGCTATCTTCAGAAGCAATGGGAGGTCTACATTGCCTCCACTAACAACTACTACAACTTTCTCTCCAATTTCTCTGACTTTCTGTGTAAGGAGAGCTGCTATACTTATAGCTCCAGCACCTTCCACAATTAGATGATGTTTATCTAAGGCAAAGGCCATGCTTTCGGCAATCTCCTCCTCTGATAACAAAATGACATCGTCAACATACTCTTGGATCATGCGGAGGGTATATTTATTATCCAGACCAATGCCTCCTAGCAAGGCGTCAGCGATGGAATCCTTTTCTTCTATTTCTACTGGATGACCGACCTTCAGACTGTGGTACATTATAGGTGCGACTTCCAGTGAAGCACCTATCACTCGAATTGCCCTACTTGCAGATTTCAAGGCAAGCGCGATCCCAGATATTAACCCACCTCCTGAGAGTGGCACGACCACCGTATCGACCTCGGGAAGGTCTTCTAGTAGCTCCAGGCCAATAGTGCCATGCCCAGCAATGATGAACGGATCATCGAAAGCATCGATCCAAGTCAATCCTTGCTTCTTCTGCATTTGGGAAGCTTGCTCCATGGCTTCATCTTGACTTTTGCCACTTACTATTACCTCAGCGCCGCCGAAACTCTTAATGGCATTTACTCTGTAGCTTGGAACCCGTTTTGAGAGGCAAATCACAGCCTTGATGCCCAATTGCTTGGCTATGTATGCTACTGCTCGACCATGGTTGCCAGCGGAGAAAGTGATGATTCCTCGTGCTTTCTCATCCCCCGTAAGGCTGAACAGCTTATTAGTAACCCCCCGAATTTTGAAAGTGCCCGTCTCTTGTAAATTTTCAAGTTTCAAATAAACGGGCACACCAACGTGTTCCGTTAACGAAGGAGAACTGACCAAAGGGGTCCTTTTGACTATAGACGAAATCCTCTTCCTCGCCATATAAATATCAGCCATTGTCACATTGCATTTGAACATAACTTCCTCTTGGGCACTAAAACCTTGACATAAAAATTACCACTGCTAACCTCACACTCCAGCTTGTATCCCAGGCCCCCCTTTATCTTTCGATTCATGATAACCCACACCTAATTTGTTACTCTTGCTTAAGTAATTCTGTCAGTTTTTCGGCTTCCCCTCCAATCATCTTATAAGAATGTACTTCTTCAGGAAATTTCCCCTCTCTGACCTCTTTTATATAATCCTGCATAGCTTTTACTGACTCTTCAGCGATATTGGCATATCTTTTGACAAATTTAGGGTGGAAAGCCTCCCAGATACCCAGGATGTCGCTGACAATAAGAAGCTGCCCGTCACAATAGGGACCGGCACCGATACCGTATACTGGTATTTCGAGATCCTCCGTTATGAATTTACACACTTCAGGGGTTATTGCTTCCAGGAGCAAAGACGATACACCTGCCTCCTGAACAGCTCTAGCATCCTTAGTTAATTCATATGCACTTTCAGCTGTACGCCCCTGAGCCTTATAACCGCCAAATTGCCCGGTACTTTGCGGTGTTAGGCCAATATGACCAATAACAACCATCCCGGCATCAACGATTGCTTTTATTACTTTGGTGACGCGGCACCCTCCCTCCAGCTTGATGGCATCGACTCCAGCTTCCTTATAGAACCTCCCCGCATTCCTAACAGCATCCTCAGGCGTTGTCTGATAAGATAAAAAGGGCATGTCACCCACCACGAAAGTGTTGGGAGCACCTCGACGGACAGCCTCCGTATGTACAATGCACTGCTCCATGGTAACAGGCACAGTTCCTCCTATGTACCCGTAGACGCAGTTACCCATGGAATCACCCACCAAGATCATGTCTATACCGGCTCGTTCTTCAAACTGAGCAGTAGGATAATCGTAAGCGGTCAGCCAGGTGACCTTTTCGCCCTCCTTTTTCATTCTTTGAAAATCCAATATACTTTTTTTCTTCACCATTTTCACTCTCTTTTATTGATTCATATCCATCCCCGCATACGGATGGCGGCACTAACCTTGTCCAACGCATTTACCCAAGCGGCCTCTCTCAAGGGAATACCCATTTCGTCAGCTGTGTTTAGCATCTCCTCATAAGCCTTCAGAATTCTCGCTTTAAGACGCTCATTTACGGTATCTATATCCCAGTATGTATCGGTAAGCCCCTGTATACGTTCGAATTGACAAACAATAATGCCGCCCGAATTGGCTACGACATCGGGTATGATTGCGATTCCCTTGTCTAAAAGAATCTTCTCAGCGGATGGGGTTACCGGTCCATTGGCTCCTTCTACGATTATCTTTGTTTTGACTCTACCTGCGTTTTCTTCGTTAATCACGTTCTCAACAGCCGCCGGAATAAAAATCTCACACTCTGTCTCTAATAATTCTTGGGTGCTTATGTTCCTAGCTTTAGGGAAATCTACGACTGAGCCTGTCTGCTCCTTATGATTTATGAGTTTCAAGATGTCCAGACCTGAAGAGTCAGAAATCGCGCCACGTGTATCCTCTACCACAATGATTTTAAATCCTTCATTGTAGAGAAGTTCAGCCGCGTTACGACCTACAGCCCCAAGACCCTGTATGACTACTCGACATGACTGAGGTTTAAGGGCTTTTCTTTTACTGACTGCCACTGCAACATAAAACACACCACGACCAGTAGCCTCCGCACCACCAAGAGACCCTCCAACAATGGCTGGCTTATCGTTAACAGCGGCCGGACTATGAAAACCCATTATTTGTTCATACTCGTCCAGCATCCAGGCCTGGGTTTGACCATTTGTACCAATATCAGCACCAGGGACATCAACCCAGGCACCTTTGGGGCTCAGGCGACGTATGAAGCCTCGGCAAAGACTCTCTAACTCTCGCTCACTTAGCTTATGGGCGTCGGCGGCAATTCCGCCCTTACCGCCGCCGGCGGGTATATCAACCACAGCATGCTTTACGGTCATAGTCATGGCCAACGCCTTTACCTCATCCAGAGTCAGGTTCGGTACAATTCTGGTTCCGTCTTTAGTTGGTCCTAAAGCATCATTATGACAGACCCTATAGGCAGAAAAGATTTGCAATTTGCCATCATCCATCCTTAATGGAATTTGAAATTCCACTGCCCGCATTGGCCTGCTCAGGAACTCAACCATTTCCGGTTCAAGTCCCATCAGCTTAGCTGCAGTCTCCAAGCGAAATTTTGTTGCCTCCCAAAAACTAGCCACCTTACCTCCTTTATTTTTTGTTTATTTAGGGCTGGGTAAGAACCAAATCCGAGGGTCCCTCCCCTGATAACTTTAGCTGAGGTGCGTGCCTTTGCACAATTTCTCTAACAATGGACGCCATTTTAACTTTCTGCCTGATAAATTCCTGATGCCAGCTTTCTGTTACCCATGGCTTATAAATATCACCCTCAGACGTTCCTGGTTCGAACTTAAAGTAGCAAGGTGAGGCAACCCTGGCAATTTCTGGGGCCTCGTAGACCCTAAACATCCCTCCGAAGGAATCGACAATGATCATATAAATATCCAGGGGCATTTTAACCGCCTTTCGGATCGCTGCCAGAATTGGAAGTGAAACATCTGACGTAGGGTTAATTGACTGAGCACCCATCGACTCAATAACTCGGGCCCCAGCCGCACTACAATACCCCCCAAAAACAGAGAATTTAAAAACTGTTTCTTTGGGTATAAAACCATCTGCTCGCATTCGAGTTACAATGGAAAGCACTCCTTCATCGTAGACTAGAAAGCCCCTAAAACCAGCTTCAATGTCTCTCATCATATCAGCCAGCCAGTAAGAAATATTGTCAGACCCTCTCAACCTGAACCCCTGCATAGCACCTTCGTGCGTAGACATCTCTTTTGACCCCACGTCCCAGCCTTTGCGAGGGCCAATTGTCATAATAACTTCTATTTTTTCATCCTGTGCCATCTGAGCCATAGCTCTCAATTCTTCAAAGTCACAATACGTTGACCCACCAACAGTCGCTATAGCCCGATGAATGTTTATGTTCCTCTTCCTGGCTTCATCAATCATCGCCTCCATAGTTGATGCACGTTCGACTCCAGCAATTTCTATTCTCCAGTGTGCACCGTCTGGAAAAGTTTCCGTTGAAGATGGCAGGTCCCAGAGGTCTCTTCCGGGAATTCCCATTTTTCCCATAAATTCTCTAATTTCCTCCAGCGTTTTAGCCATTTAGGCTTTCCCTTCTGTGATTTTTGTTTTTTCTCCAGTGCTTCAGCCAGAACCCTATTGGTAAAAGCACCAGTATCCCGCTGGTGCTTTACTAACTCATCATAAACAAGTCACGGCCTCCCTTTTATTGCTCAAAACTCTGTATATTGTTTCGCATTCCCGCTTACAAATTCCCTTTGCCGCCGCTGGGGGGATATCACCCCCCCAGCGGCACTCTAAAGAAGGAGATGTTAAGATGAAGAGGAAGGGCTCAGAGGGGGCCACGCCCTCTGAGCCCTTCAGTACATCTGCTTGACTTATCTTCAGGGTTGCTTTACAAGGAAAATAGCTATGTGATGTTATTACCTGCTTGCACTTCCTCAAAAATCTGCCTCCATAACTCCTTTTACGCCTCCACAGGAATGCCTAGCTCCTTAGAGATAAGAGCGGCCGTCTCTTTGACTAATTTGGCCAAGGACTCAATATTTCTCTCATTTATACGCAAAGCTGGGCCCGCGATGCTCAGCCCTGCGACCACTTTCGAATTATGGTCGAAGACGGGAGCCCCCACACAAGCGACCCCCGTGATATATTCCCCATTGTCCACTGAGTAGCCTTGCTCCCGAACCCTTTCGAGGTCTTTCTCAATGGCACTGACGGTCTTCAGCGATTTCGATGTACCAAGGGTGATAGTATGGTTTGAAAAGATGCGTGCCCTGTCCCCTTCAGACAAATAGGCTAGAACCGCCTTTCCCAAGCCAGTATGATAAGCCTTAGCTCTGGATCCAATAGGCTGGTCGAGTTTCAAATGTTGTTTGCTCTCTACCTTGTCAATGCAGATTATATCGGTATCATCTAAGATGCCCAAATTGATAGTTTCGCCGGTTTTCTCGGAAAGCTTAATCATCAACGGTTTGGCTATCTGGATAAGGTTTAAATTCTGTGCAACCTTCCCACCCAACTCGAAAATCTTTACGGAAGCCATATAGCCAAGGCTTTGAGGGTTTTGTTGTACATATCCCAATGACTTAAGGGTGAGAAGCATCCTATGGATAGTTGTTTTAGGAGACTTAAGGAGCCGACAGAGTTCGGCTAATTGGAATTCATTTTTGGTGACAAGAAGTTCCATGAGCCTGAAAGCTTTAACTATGGACTTAATCTGATAGTAAGGCGCTTTTCCCATGGTGTTCCACTATGTGTTACAATATTCCTAAATCATACATATTATAATACTTAATACAAAAAAGTCAAGAGCCAAGAAAATGGTGCCACAATTCTACTGGCACTTAAAGATTATGAAGTACAGCAAGTGTGAGAAAATAAGAGGGGAGGCTAGTGATAAAGACAAAATGCTCCCTTAGTGGCTTGGCGCTTTCGCTCTCATCCGTAAGAGCTCTAAGTCAAACCATCTTCGCTAAGTAAGTACATTGTGATCCTGTGTGGGCAGGCTAGATATTGAACATTTCTAGCTTGTTCTCTGCCTACTGCTCCCGGCAGTGATGTATTATCCCCTCTGGATGCCGTCAATCGTCTCTCTCTTAAACAAATGCGCTACATCTGGGGGAGAGAGGAGGATGCAATTGCTTCCTCTGATATAACAAAGCCCCTTTTGTTAAGCGGTTAACGAAACGTCAGAATGTGTTATTAAATAACATAACCAAGAGAGGGAATCTTGGCTATCTATCCCTCGTTCATACTTAGACTAACGTCATAGAACGGTTTATATTTTTTATGGATTAATCTGCGGGATCACAAGGTCTAGACTCTGCCCCGATGGTATAACCATAATATCAATGTCCTCGCCGAGCCTGTCGAGCAGGATATACTGTAAAATCTCAGGAGTTAGAGATTCAGCAATAGCCTCATTGGCGGCAACTTGGGCATCGGTGACAATCTGGATGTACTGGGCTTCACCCTCCGCCTTAGCTATCCGCGCGTTGGCTTCTCCTATAGCCTCGGCTTCTCTCTGCGCGGCTTCGACCTTGACACGTTCCAGCTTGTTCTTAGCTTCAAGTACCGCCTGTTCAGCGGCAACCTTAGATTCGATGGCGGCGGTGAACGTATCGCTGAACTGGAAGTTGGTTATCGATACCAGCTCCGTGATGATGCCACGTTCCAACAGACGGGCGGACAGGCTCTCGGTGATGGCATTCTTAACCTCGCTACGTCTCAGGATAAGGTCTTCGGCGTTGTATTGAGCGGTAATCTGTTTGATGGTCTCCTGAATGGCCGGAGCGGCGATTCTGTCAATGAACTCCAGTCCCAGTGTTTTGTAGACCTCGGCGGCCATACCCGGGTCCAGTTTCCAGTTGAGAGCAATGGTAGTGCTGACATCCTGAAGGTCATTCGTTATGGCTGACGAATCAGTTTCATACTTCTGGGTCCGCACCTCCATCTTCACCACGGAATCGATGAAGGGCAGCTTAGTCCGGAGACCCTCATCTAGAATCGTGCCGGTGACGGCGCTAAACCGAATAACCACCCCACG
>SDBT01005570.1_pt1 | contig 21094 bp, 18 predicted proteins | sample 2277101 | NCBI WGS metagenome assembly SDBT01 (sample SAMN10404973, study PRJNA504765) | marine sediment metagenome | isolation source: marine sediment core GS10_PC15, 103 cmbsf | place: Arctic Ocean: Southern Knipovich Ridge | collected 2010
CTCTCCCGGCCGCCGGCTATCGCCGATTCGGAGGCCGCTCGACGTGTCGGTACTCGCCCTAGGGCTCCAGAACGGACCCGGACGCCGTGCTAGCCTGGGGTGGGACGAAAGGAATTTCCTATCCCTAACAATCTTCGATGGCGTCGGGCGCACGGAGGGCGCACGAGAAACACCTCAGCAAATCTGCCGAGGTGTAAATTATTGAAAATAGATTGTTTAATGGTCGGGACGCGGAGATTTGAACTCCGGACCCCCTGAACCCTATTCAGAATCAGCACATTTCTAGGGCATTCAAATTCATCCAATTGTGATTATAACTATTATTTTAATCAATTACTTCGACTCTATTTGTCTCAGATCGTCTCCAGGCGTCTCAGATATCGAGCCTGGTTCGCGACAAACATTTACAGACAAAATGATATGCAATGTCTATCGAACGAGACAGATTATGGCGCTCGGTTTTGTCACCTGCTGTCCGCTACCTCACACGCCCTCTCTTCCACACAACAAGAGAATCGTCGCCTTGGCTGAGGCGACGAGGGAATTTAATGTCAATTGGTCACTACGGGGAGGTTTGATTTCCGAGCGCCCTGAAACCCGTCTCTGGTTTTCCGAGGTGCCGCAATGTTGCCATGCGACACGTGGCGCCGTTTGTGTCAGGAGTCATGACCTGCCCCCGCATCCTACACCACGTAGTGGTTGAGAGTCGAGGCTCTGCGGACAGGACGACGCTCCGTGCCTGCGATCCCCGCAGTTATCCCTGAGAAGATCGGATATGCTTGTTACTCATGCGGCCCCTTGTGGTCCTCAGCAGTCTGGCAACCGGCGGTGCAGAGCACGTCACCGTCTCATTCCTGGTTCGCCTGGCAGAGCTTGGTGTTGCGGTTGACGCCTGCACCCTGACATCACGTTTCGACGGCCCGTTGGCAGACCGCTTGAGCCGCGGTGGAGTATCCCGCCTGGATCTCCGAGCACGAAGGCTGGCTGATCCCTTCGCTCTCCGGCGCCTCTGCCGGTTGCTCGTCCAAGAGCGTATCGACATCGTGCACGCCCACGGCCAGGATGCCTCGATCCTTGCCGCTCTTGCCTGTTGGTATACACAGGTTCCAATGGTGATCACGCGACACGTTCTGGCAGAGCCGACGGCAACCCGCCGGCAAAGGTTCCGGGCCGGCCTCGCTCTGGCCGCGATCGCCAGGGCCGATGCGATTGTGGCAGTGTCAACGGCCACCGTCGATGCCCTGATCACCTTTCGGCCGGATATTGCTACATCTCGTGTGCGGGTCATCCCGAACGGAATCGAGCTGTTGAGATACCGCCAGAGGTCCGATGGCGATGACTGGATCAGAACCCGTCGTCAGCTCGGCATCGATGGGTCGGAGCCACTGCTGCTCCTTCCGGCGGTGCTCCGCGAGGGAAAGGGCCACCGCCTGTTACTCCGCTGCCTGCCCGGGCTGGTCAGGGATTTTCCCGATATCCGCGTGGCCTTCGCCGGCTCCGGTGAACTCGAGGCGGCGCTGCGAACCGAGGCCGAGCAGCTCGTTGGAGACAGGGTGCTCTTCCTCGGTCACCGTGACGACATTCCAGATCTTCTGTTGGCAAGCGATCTCGTGGTGCTGCCATCGGTCGCAGAGGCGTTGCCGACGGTCCTCGTGGAGGCGGCGGCTGCCGGCCGTCCGGTTGTCGCGACGCGGGTTGGTGGAGTACCGGAGGTTGTGGACCACGGCAGAAGCGGTCTCCTGGTCCCGCCCGACGACAGCCAAGCCCTTTTATCGGCTATCACACAGATCCTCACAGACCCGGAGCGTGCGAGTTACCTCGGCGAGAGGGCCCGTCAGATCGCCGTAGAGCGGTTCGGTCTCGAACGGATGGTGGACCAGACGCTCGATCTGTGGGCTGAGGTCCTCCACAAGGGTGGACGATGAAGATCGTCTGGAGCCTGCCGGTTCGTGGTGAACGCCTCACCTCTCACCGTGGCGACCTGGTACGGGCCGCGCAATTGATCGAGGGCCTGCGAGCAGATGGCCACGTCGTGACGGTGGTCGAAGATGCTGGTCGCCCAACCGCGCAGGCGATCGTCTCGGGCTATCGCAGCGGACTGCGACAACTGCTGCCCAATCGTGCGGCGCTCGTGCTGCGGGATCTCGGCCGCTGGCTCTGGGCACGGGGGCTCGGCCGCACTGTGGCAGCCGTCGCAGCACAGATCCGAGCAGACCTGATCGTAGAAACCCAGGTCCATTTTGCGGGTTCCGGCAGCCTGGCGACAAAACGAACCGGAATCCCCCTCGTTCTCGACGATTGCTCACCAAGCAGCGAGGAGATGGTCCTGGGTGCTGGTCTCCCCGGCCTTGCTCGGCGGGTTTTTCGTCAGCAGGGACGTGCAGCTCGGGCACTGGTGGTCTCGTCCTATGCTCTGCGAGACCGCTTGCTCGTCGAAGGCATTGCCAGGCGCAAGCTCTTTGTTGTTCCAAACGGGATTTGCGTGACAGCCTATGACGGTATCGATGCCGCCAAAGTCAGGCGACGGCTCGACCTTCCGCAAGGTCTCCTCGCCTGCTTTGTCGGCTCGTTCCAGCCATGGCACGGTACCGAGTTCCTGGCAGATGCCCTCGCGGGCCTCGGAGAAAACGATCTCCACCTTCTGCTCGTTGGAGACGGTCCCGGGCTGCCGCCAATGATGGCCAGGGCGCGTGCACTCGGGGTAGAGCATAGAATTACTTCCCTCGGACCTGTGCCGGCCGCCGGGATACCTGAGCTGATCGCCGCCTGCGACTTTGGGCTGCTCCCCGCCTCCAACGACTACGGCCAGCCAATGAAGCTGCTTGAGTACGCAGCTGCACGGCTCGCCATCGTGGCTCCGGATCTGCCCCCTGTGCGAGAGGTCGTCGAGCATGAGCACACCGCGCTGCTGTTCCCTGCAGGTGACCTCGAGGCATTCATCGAGACTCTCGAGCGCCTCGTCCGTGAGCCGGAGCTGCAGGCCCGGCTCGGGCGGCAGGCTCGTACCGGAATCACCGGCAACGCCTCTTGGCGAGACCGTGCGAGAGCACTGCAGGCCTGCGCGTCGTTGCGGTCAGAAGGCCATGACGAGCCCGACAAAGATCAGCTGCGTGGTGAAGATCCGACTGTCCTTGCTTGAGTCGGCGTCCTCGTAGGTGTAGTAGACATCAAGGGCCAGCTGCTGACTGAAACGGTAGACTCCGATCAGCGCGAGCTGCGTGCGGGTGTCCTCCCGTTTGTGGTTGCTCGCCAGCGCATCGTCGACGCTGTAGTCGCGCGTGCGGTAGCGCAACCGGCCGCTGAAGTAGAGATCGCGGTTCGGGGCGCAGCGGACCTTGAGGTAGAGATCGGTCTGGTCGTGGTCTTCATTCGCAACGTCGGCCGATCGCTCACCGGTGATAAACCCGACCTCTGGGGAGAAGATCGACCCGAAGCCGCGATAGCGAACCGAACCGCCGATTCCCCAGAAGTTGTTATCGCTGGTCGTCTGGTCCTCGAAGGACTGGCTCTGAAAGAAGGTGGCCCCGTTCAGCTGGATGTCTCGCGACAGGCGGTATGAGTACACTCCTGTAAACCGCAGAATGTCGGCGGTGTCGAAGTGGTCGCCCACGTCCAGAGAAGGACGATTGAGCAGATACCTTGCGGACACGTCAAAGGAGTGCGATGTGCCGCTGCTGTTGAGCCCCGCCATGATCAGGCCCGAGTTTTCGAGCTTTTCGAACACGATTCCCCCCAGCTTCAGGTAGGGTCGCAGCTTCCGCGGTGTGGAGAGTTCTCGCGAGAGTTGCAGCCCCATCTCGAAGGCAAGGATGCTCTCCTTCGGCTCTCCATCCGGGGCCTGGAAGAAGTTGTCGTAGAGCTGCCCAGTCAGCTTGACCTCGGTGTCAAGACCAAAAAGACCCTGTGCCGTCGCTGACGCGGAAGCGCAGAGGGTGACACACAGAAAAAGGCATACAGCGTTGATTTTTTTCATTTAATTCTCCTTAGGAGTCTATGCCGCTACGCGGCGTCCAGGCATCGAGACGTCGCCCGGTGAGAATCGACAACACACCGAGAAACGCCGCGGTATTCACGAGAGAAAAGTAATAAGGAATTGAGAAAAATGGGAGACTGCCAAAATTGCTATGCCGCAGGAGAAAGCCGGCACCGGCAAGAGCGTAGAAGACGATCTGCAAGATCAAAAGAGCCAACAGAAACGGATGCGCAGGCGCCAGCGCCAGGTTGCTCAAGAATAGAGGGATCAGGAAAAAGGGTATGAGGTGGCGGACGAGCTTGTGAGAGAGCAGCTCCACCGAGTAGAAACCGGACCGCCAGAGGTCGGCGCCAAGGTTGCCCAGGGCACGGACACTGTGGTTGGTGACCCGTACCTTGCGCCGCAGCTCGTCCTTGCCCTCCTCGGGCGCCACCTCGTATGCCACCGCTCGAGGCTCGAAGATGAGCCGTCGGCCCTGCAGCACGATTCGCGTGGAGATGGCGATGTCATCCGCCTGGGCAGGGTCATCGATCGGCACATATAGATGCCGCCGCACGGCGTAGAGGCTTCCGTCGGCGGCGAAGATGCTGCCGATTCGGCTCTCGAGCTGCTTCTGCCAGTTGTCGTAGCGCCAGTACAGGCCCTCACCCTGCTGCGTTGTATCACCACCGACGGCGGTCACGAAGCTCTTGGTGCCGCATACCCCACCTACCTCGGGGTCGGCAAAGCACTCGACCATGGCGCGAAGGCTCCCCGGGTCGAGGATTGTGTTGGCGTCGGTCAGGACCAGGATCTCGCCACTGGCCGACTCGGCTCCGGCGTTGAGGGCGAAGGCTTTTCCGCGGCGGCTCAGACTCAGCAGATGCACCCGCGTATCGCTGGTGTGGCGGACAGACTCTTCAGTCCCGTCGGTGGAGCCGTCGGAGACGATCAGAACCTCAAGGAGCTCGGCCGGGTAGTCGAGTTCGAGGCTGTTGCGGATCTTGGCCTCGATGACCGGCTCTTCGTTGAACACCGGCACGATCACGGTTACGGTCGGCGTCGCCGGGCCGCGCCGCACCAGCCGCGGTCGCAGCCGGCTGAGCACGAAGATGAGCGCCGGATAGCCGAAGTAGATATAGACGCAGACGGCGAGCGACAGAACGAAGGTCACAGCCGCCAGCGCAACACCAACGTGCATCAGTTCACCGGTCATGGCCCTCTTCCATGGTGCCATGACGCCGGTCATGAAAAGGCCAGCCCCTGCTCTGGCCAACTAAGATGCTTGCCATATTCGTCGCACAGCGCCGTCGCCCCGAGGTGGGGCCCTGTGAGAAGGTGCCGAGCAGGAACAGCATCAGCAACGGGCGCAGGAGCCGCGGGTCGAGACCGGTGGTGATGCAATAGTGCCTGAGGTAGGTGGAGGTCGCACGGGACACCGGGGTGTTTTCGATGAAGGTGAGTCGAAACGCCTGCTCGGCAGGGCGTCGCCGGTAACGCGACCACGGGTAGTTGAGGCCGTAGCTGAGTGGAAAGTGGAAGAGGTCCTTGTACGGGGGAGCCGCCTCCTGGAATCCCTCCCAATCGATCAGGATCGGCAGGGTATCGCCCGCCTGGTTCTTGTCCAGATGGAGGTTGCCGGGCCAGAAATCACCGTGTGATGCGGCAAGTGGCAACGGCGACTCGGCGAGAAGCTGAACGAACTCGTCATACCAGGCGGTCTCGAGCCCAGCATCATGGCACAACCTGAGTGCCGCTGTGACCTCCGGCGCCCCCGCGAGGTCAAAACAAGATCCGCTGACCCGCGTGATCAGGTGCAACCGTGAGAGCCAAACAGCGGCTGCCCGGAAGTGGGCTTCGACTCTGCGCCGAGGTGCCAGCAGCCCCTGCATCTCGACATAGGCGGAGCAGCCGCCGACCGGGCTGATCAGCAGCGCCTCGCCGGTATCGAGCTGCCAATGAAGGAGAGGACGTGGAGCTGTCGATCGCATCGAGGCATCGGGCAGCGCAGCGATGCTCTGCAGGGCCGCCCGCTCGCTGGCGAACGGGGCACTCTGACCGCCTTGCTGGCGCAGCTTGAGCACGCCGACCGGCCGATCGCCCCGGTGCTCGAAGAAAAAGGCCATGAGCCGGCCCCGTTTCGAGCCATCACGTCCGATCCGTACGACGGGGCTCAGCCGATCCGGATCGCTGAGTGGGGATTGGCGACGAAGCTCGGCGGGCATGCCCTCCAGTGCAGCGTTCACCAGGGCGATGGAATTTTCCGCAGAGGATCGGGAGAGCGGCTCCGCTGTCGATGCGGCCTGGAGGAGTCGGATCATGGGCGGCGCATGGGGGGTTCGGAGTGCGAGCCAGCGTCCGCACCGCTCCCGTAGGTTGTGGGCAACAAAGAGCGAACCGGTGAAGTACCGTGAAGCGCCGGTATGGCCCTCGGGCACCAAGAACCGGTCCACACCCACCAGACCACTTTGCCGGAGTCCTGCCGACCCACCGTTGAGCTGCTGCTCGAAGTGCCACCTCATGGTCCCTCGGCCTCCACGGTCAGGCTCTGCTCCGGCATGTCAGCCCTGCATGCCTGACGAATCAGCAGGACAGCCTGACGATAGGTCTTGGGGCTGATCAGCCGCAGGGCCAGAGCATACGCAAACATGCCGATCGGAACGCTCAGAAGCAGCTCGAGAGCGGGTGGCCGACCCAGGAACGAGAGCTGCAGCAGGCGAACCGCTGTCACGAGAACGGCGCTGCTCGCCACTGCTGGCAGGAGCGCTCCCGCCACCTCGCGCCAGCCCACGCCGATCAGCCGGCAAACCACCAGCAGGTTCAGGAGCACCGTGACGACGGTCACCGCGGTCAGGGTCCAGGCTACTGCCGCCGTACCATGGCTGCCCGCAATCACCAGGGCCGGCAGCAGCAGCGCGCCCTTCACGAGACCGAGGGTTGCCAGGAGCCCGGGGCGCCCGGTCGCCTTGAGCACATCTCCGGCGTGAGAGCCGACCGAGCGGAGCGCCGTGTAGACCGCCAGGGCCTGTAGGATCGGCACGCTGCCGAGCCACTGCTCGCCGAAGCAGACGAGCACGATCGGCCCCGCCAGCAGCACCAGCCCGGCTCCGGCTGGGATGGTGATCAGGGAGATGGCCCGGAGCGCTCCCACGTAGCTGGTAGCCAGGTCATCGCCCGCCTTATGCAGCCGGGAGAAGACCGGGAAAAGCACCTTGTTTACGCCCCACATCAGCACGGTTATCGTCATCGCCGGCACCTTGGAGGCTATCTGATACAGACCGAGAGCCGTCACGCCGAGCATCCGCCCCACAACGATCAGGTCAGCATGGTGCAGCACGGCAGCGAGGATGTTCACGGCCACTATGTCGCGGCCGTAGCGGAGCATCGGGACCGTCAAGCTCCGAGGCCAGTGCCGGCGCGGCCGCCACCGCTGCACCCACCACAGGACCCCGACCCAGGCTGCGAGACCGACGATCTGTCCCCACACGAGGCTCCACACCCCCATGCCGGCCACGGCAAGCCCAACCGACGCCACAGCTTTGAGCACCGCCAGGGCAAGCTCGGGCACGAGCCGCGAACGAAAGCGGAGTTGCTTCTGCAACAGTGCATCATGAGTGGCGCCGAGGGCCTTGATCGGAAAGATGAGCGCCAGAGTGCGCAGGATCGGTGTGGCTGCCGGCTCGTGGAAAAAGGCTGCCACCGCCGGCGCTACGAGCAGGGTCATACCACCCCACAGCACCCCCATGACAATGTTGATGCCGAAGCTGACCTGAGCCGCATCGTCGTATCTTGAGGGCCAGTAGATGAGCGCCATGCCGGCCCCAAGGTCGCCGACTGTTTCGACATATGTCGTAAAGACCAGGGCCAAGGCGACCAGCCCAAAGTCCTCCGGTGCGAGAATCCGTGCCAGGGCAACAAGCCCGGCCAACGACGCGAGCCGCGCCCCGGCCGTGCCGGCAAAGGCCCATAGCACATTGCTGAGGGTGACTCTGGCGAAGCTCATCAGAGGCGCCCGAGAGCCCACCGTAGGATCCGCCGCAACGAGAAATTGCGACGCCATCGCCGAGACCAGGACCACTGTGGCTCGGCAGGCAGAGCGCCGAGCAGCTCGAGCGCAGTGATGGCGCAGCACAAGGCCAGAGCAGACCTGTCCAGGTCTCGTTGCGCGAGATAGCCTTGCAGGAAAGCCTGCTCGAGTTCGGGCGTCATTCGCTCCCCGGGGGTCAAGGCCAGAATCAGCCTCATCTGCACCAGGAAGGTGGCCACATCCTCATACGGCAGACCGGTTCCGGCTCCTTCCAGATCGATGACCTCGAGGCTTCGCGCCGAAACGAAGACGTTGCCAGGCCAGAAGTCACCGTGGCGCCCCACGGTCACCATGGAGTCCGGAGCCATCGCTTCGCCGAGCTGCTGCAGCCGCGTTCGCACCCGTGCTGGGGCCGCCGCCGCCGAGTCGGCCGCGCGCTGTAACAGTGGGGCTGGGGTCACAGGGATCAACGGGGTTCCCTCGTTCGGGGCGATCCCCTGAAACCAGCGCAGCCACTGTCCCGAGAGCGCGACTCCGTCATGCACCCGAGCCCAGCGATCACCTCCGACCGTTGTGCGTGAGAGCTGCAGTTCACGGTGCAACGATCGCCCCGAGCACCGTTCCATCACGATCAGGGCCTGACTCTCATCGAAATGGAGCGGACGGGGCACTCCCAGAGCCGGGGTGGAGACTGCTTTGTCCTCATCGAGAGCGGTACACGCACGATAGAGCCTGGCCAGCTGGCGGTGCTCGTGGCGCGCCCGATTCACGGCCGGCCTCGACTCCCCAGCGCGGGACCGGTGGATCTTCACGACAAGGTCGCATGGCAGGGGTGCGGCATCACGAGAGAGCTGTCCCTCTGTGCCGGTCTGTCGGGCGGTCCGCCGCCCGACAAGCACCTCGGCCACGGAGGCGTCGCGACTACAGTGGAGGTTACGCAGGCCCATGGACGACGAACCGGATATCGGTCGAAGCGCATCGGTGATTTTCGCACCGAGTTCCGCATGCAGGGGAACGTTCTCCCGGTCGATAAACCCGAGGAGCGAGCTGACCGAGTGATCGAGCCGGAACTTCTTCTCGACCCGCTGCCTGCCGCTTTCACCCAGGCGACGGCGCAGCTCAGCGTCGTTCAAGAGGTGTTCGACGGCTTCGGCCAACGCCTCGTGGTCCCCCGGCTCGACCAGGAGCCCGGTGACGTCATGCTCGACCAGCTCGGGGATGCCCGAGAGCCGGCTGGCGATGACCGGAAGGCCGGCGGCCATCGCCTCCATCAGGGCCACCGGAATGCCCTCCATCTGACCGTCTCGGGCGATGATGCTTGGAAGAACAAAAACGGTCGCTCGGGCCATAAGTCGGGCGACCTCGTGCTCCTCTTGGGTACCGAGAAGCTCCAGCACGTCACCGACATCGTGACTCCTGACAAGTTGCGTCAGGCTGTCTCGTTGCGGGCCAGAGCCCACCACCGAACATTTGAATGTGCGGCCGCGCTCCTTCAGGATGCGGCAGGCCCGCACCAGTATGTCCAGCCCCTTGTAAGGTTTGAGGGCGGCCACGCAGAGCAGCGCCGGCCTCTCCACGGCTGGCTTTTCAGAGGACGGGATCGGCGAGAGGTAGCAATCCGGCTCGATCCCGACATGGATCGTCAGGAGCTTGCCGAGGCACTCCTTCGGGTAGAGTCCGGCCAGGTAATCTCGGTTGAATTCGGAGATCACCCTGACGAGCCGGGCCGCCTTGATCTTGCGGCGAAGCAGGTTGTGGCGGATGAAGATGTCGTGTGCGTGGGCCGTGAAGCTGAAGCTGATATCGGTAAGGGCGGCGATGACCAGGGCAGCGGTGGTGGGATGGGTCGCGAAGTGAGCGTGGATGTGGCGTACGCCAAGGGACTGCAGACGTTCGCCGAGGTAGACCGACTTGGGAATGAGAACAAGCGTACGCAGGAAAAGGTTGGGGCTGGTCGCCGTGCCTGCCAGGAGACCGGTCCAGAGGGCCACCGTACGCAGAGGGTGGCGTACGAGACAGCGCAGGTTGCTGGCGATGATCGCGAACGAGAGGAACGGCGTGTACAGAGCCCGATCGACCCACGGCAGTGCGCCCCTATGGACAACCTCGGGTTTCTCCCGAATGAGGGGCACGAGTATCACCGGCTGACCCTGCCCCTCCATCTCGATCAACTCGCGCAGGACAAAGGTCTCAGTGATGAGGGGAAAGCGAGACACGAGCACTGCCACCGGCCGCCGCAGAGCCATCGCGCCGTCTCCCGGCTCTCCCTGCTGAGAGACTTCCTCCCGGGCCGGAACCGGTTCCGTCTCCGGCGCCCGGCCGGCCGTATCAGGGGGGGCGCCGGCCCGGCGAGACAGCAGCGCGATGCCGATCACCATGCCAAAGAGCATCCACACCGGTCTCTGGAAATGACCGTGCAGGAGCAGGCTCGACACCAGGTATCCGACCAGGGCGATCTCGCACCCCCGGCCGAGCAGGGCGGTCGGTTCATCACCCTGGGCCAGGAGCAGCCGGCGCGCCCTGCGAAGCGATAAAAAGGCGCCGACGATCACCGAGATGAAGACAGTCAGGCCGATGAAACCGGTCTCGGCTCCGATCTCGAGGTAGAGGTTGTGGGGAAAGTGGGGCTCGTACGGATCTTCATACTCTCGGGAGGTCGACCCCACCCTCGTCGTATACTCCTCGAAGTGAGCGTCGTAGTTGCCCGCCCCCACCCCGAGGACCGGGTTGGCGCTCCAGATCTCCAAGGCGACCGCGGTGACGAGGCGCCGTTTCTCGATGGAGCTGTCGGGATGCAGCGTCTCCTCCTGGCCTGGAAGGATCTGACGGAGGGTGGTGAGCCGGCGCATCAGATCCGGCGCCGCGATGGTGAGCAGCAGGGCAACGAGGCCGGAGGCGAGCAACAGCTGGTACCAGCGAATCCTCCAGCTGAGCAGGATGAGGCCGAGCACGCAGGCGAGGGTGAGGACTCCTCCCCGCGAGTAGGTGAGGGCAATTGCAGCCGTGAGTAGGCCGGCGGCAGCAAAGGCGAGCGCCCGTATTCTCCGAGAGCGCTCGTAAAGGCCCAGCAGAAGAGCGAAGGGGAGCACCAGAAGGAGTATCTGCGCGAAGAAGTTGGGGTCCCCAAAAGGTCCGGCAATCCTCGATTCGAAGACCTCACCGTAGATATGCGCATACTTGATCCGGGCCAACCCGCCGAGTTCGTTGTGATACTCGCCTGAGACGGCCTGCCATACACCAAAGCCGGCGAGCAGGGCGCCGGAAGCGATGAGAGACCAGGCAGCCAAGCGCAGCCGTTTCGGCGTCGAGGCCAACGCTGCCACGAGAAAACAGATGTACAGGGCCTTGAGGTTCTCGGCGAAACGGCTGTCTGCCGACTCCGGATCGATGGCGATCGTGCTCGAGAGCAGCAGAACAAGCGCCCAACCCAGGAGCAGGACAAAGAGGGGGTGCCGCACCACCGTCAAAAGCCCGGGCGTGCCCCGCAGTTGCCAGGCGGCCAAAAGAAGCGGAACAGCAAGAAGCTGGAGCGGTGATGACACCCCGTGGGCCCGAACCAAAACCTGAGAGAGATTGAGCAAGGTGACGACGAGCAGCAGTCCAAGACCGACGCTGGGTTGGCGCACAAGCACAACGAACAGAGCGAGCGCCCCAAGGACGATCAGCACGTTGCCTGGACTCGGGGTGACATCGAGCTGAAAGAGTTCGGCGTGCTCGATCGCCAGCCATCCGCCCACAGCGCCAGTGCAGATCGCAGCCGCAATGATGCCAACCATCGCTGACCTTCTGGCAGCAGCCTGGCAACTCTTGGGCTCAGCCGGGGCCTGGTTCGTGGCTCTCATCGTCAGGCGGCTACCTGGCGACCAGGGCCTCCGTGGCGTACGCTGCGATGATTCCCAGAAAGAGCCCGATCAAGCCCGCGGCAATGAGGTTTCGGCGAGGATCGGGGTGATACGGCCGGTAGGCAGGCTCCGCCTGGCCCACGATCAGAAGCGAGAAGATGCGGTACAGACTGCGACCTTTGCGCCGTACATGAGCAGCTGCGGCGTTGGCAACTTCGGCGACCCGTTCCCGGTCCGGACCAGCGACGTCGATCCTGATTATATTGGTGTTGGGCAGAACCGCCGCAGAGACGGAGTAGGAGGAGAGCTCGCCGGGTTCGAGCTGGAGGCGCTGTGCTGCGCCGTCACGGGTTTCACGGGCCGCTGCGATCTTGGCGAAGGTGGCGACGACGGTACGCCGCTCCAGCGTCTCCAGGCTGCGCAGGATGTCCGTGTTGCTCTCGGCCCTGGAGTTGGGCACGACCACGAGCAGAGCGCTGGTGCGGTATCGCGGTGTCTCACGTGAAGTGAGAACTGCGCCCATGGTGAGGGCCGCCCCAACAACCAGTACTGTCACCCACCAACGCTTTAGAAAGGCTCTCGAAACCGTCACGCCGATATGATCCATCACCCTCTCCTCTCCGATGATTCCGCGCCTGGCTGCGGCCCTCTGATAAGCCGAGCTGGCAACAGGCTCGTAGTAGCGAATCCGAAATCGGTTTAGTTGATACCACGAGCTACAACCATCGTAGCGGCTACGATGCCCGCGGTGTAACTACACTGCGCCACGCCCCGAAAGAACGGCGGGAATGGTCCGAGCCAGAATCGTTGTGTCGCGCCATGGTCCCCACCCGTCGACATACTCGAGGTCGAGCTTCATACGCTCGGCATCGGACAGCCGGCTGCGTCCGCTTACCTGCCAGAGACCGGTCAGGCCAGGTTTCATGGCAAAGCGGCGCAGCTGCTCGCTCTGAGGAAACCTGCGGAGGTCACACAGCAGCAGTGGACGTGGTCCGATGAGGCTCATGTCGCCGCGCAACACGTTGATCAGCTGCGGCAGCTCGTCGATCGATGACCAGCGAAGCAAGTATCCGAACGGCGTCACCCTGGGATCGTCTTTGATCTTCAGGAAAATCGATCCGGAGCGGCGTCGCAGGAGCTTTTCCTCATCTCGCTCGGAACCGATCTGCATGGTGCGGAGCTTGAGCATGCGAAACGGCAGGCAACGGTGGCCGACACGCTCCTGCACAAAGAGCGCCGGCCCACGGTCGGTGAGCCATATGAGCAGCATCGCCGCCAGGATGATCGGCGTGGCGAAGACCAGCAGCACGGAGCCCAGCAGCAGATCGACGATCCGCTTGGTGACCAGGAAAGCAGATCGAGACTCCTCCGAGGCACGGATATGATCTGCAACGGACACAGAGAACGCCCGTGTCGGGAACCGCTCAGACCATGTGGTCGCCGTCGAAAAGGAAGACTCTTCTATCATGCTACACAATCACCTCCGCTCTGATCAAAACCTAGCCCTTGCCTCGATGCGTCTGACGCTGGGGAGTGACGCGCCGGAGGTGAAGACCCCCTTTATTTAAGCCTAACACCGCCACTCTGCCACGTTCGTGATGAGGATCACTCGGCCCGATCACGCCAAAAAAGAGCCCGAAAAAGGTGCAAAAAAGGGGGGGGAGGTGTCAGATGGAATTGACGTGCTCCCCGAAAACTGGTCCAGGGACTATGTTCAGACAACCTGATCCCGGGAGCTGAGCCCGCGGGTGGTTTCACAGCACGAAAAGTCTGATTTACTGGAACTTGCGCGCGTGTATGGGTGCAGGACCTGGCGCCGAGGGCGGAGTGTGACGGGATTATAATATGAGTCCAATCGGGCAACGACGCCCGAAAAAAAGACTGTTTGCGCTGGATAGACATGCCACAGATACAATTGCCGATTTTTCCAATTGGAATGACACACATCACCAACGAGCTGGGTTTCGTGTTTCGTGACGGGGTGGTGACGTACTTCGTTGGCCACTTTCCCGTGTACCGCCACGACGAGGATGACCTACGTACCTTTCGGATGATCACGAGCCAGTTCGTAGTGGGCGGGATCGCACGGCAGAGCGAGATTGTCAGGGCGTTCGGGATACCGGCGGTGAGCGTCAAACGGGCAGTACATCTGTACCGGGAGAAGGGGCCAGGTGGGTTCTACGCACCGCGACGGGGACGGGGGCCGGCGGTACTGACCGCGGATGTAGTCAAGAAACTGGAGGCCTTGTTAGATGCAGGGGTGCCGAGGGCTGATGCGGCGCGCCAGCTCGGGCTGCTGCCGAACACGGTGGCCAAGGCGATGGGAGCAGGTCGGGTACGAGAGAGGAATGGGCCTGTGGACGAGGCTGACAATGAGCAGCCGATGAGTACCAAGAGCGAGCGCAGCTCAGAGGACAGCTCGGCACCCTTGGGCATGGGTGCGACCGACTCGACCGGCAGAATAGCGGCCAGTCTTGGTATTGGCGGGCCTACGGAACCGGACTTTTCGTTGACTTTGGACGTGGCGAACGCGGGTGTTCTGCTGGCGTTACCGGCTCTTCTGAGCATTGGGCTACTGCGTGGAAATGAAAGACACTTCCAGCTTCCCCGTGGCTACTACAGGATCACGGGCATTTTCTTGCTGCTGGCGTTTCTGGCGCTGGCGCGGGTGAAGGCGATGGAGGGGTTACGGTTTTGCTCGCCAGGAGAGTGGGGAAAGGTGCTCGGTCTGGACCGAGTGCCCGAGGTGCGAACACTGCGCAGTAAGCTTCAGATCCTGACAAGTAAGAGCGAGGTTGCGCAGTGGAGCGCTGAGCTGTGTCGGGAATGGATGCAGGCCGATCCCGAAGCGACCGGGCTGTTCTATGTCGATGGGCACGTCCGGGTTTACCACGGTTCTCAGACGCGATTGCCACGCCGCTACGTGAGCCGGCAGCGTCTGTGTCTGCGTGGGACCACGGACTACTGGATCAACGCCCTCGACACACAGCCCTTCTTCGTCGTCACCAAGACCATCGACCCAGGGCTCATCAAGGTGCTCAAGGACGACATCGTGCCACGGCTCTTGGAAGACGCCCCGGAATTGGTCAGCGAGCAGGAGCTCAACGACAACCCTCTTCTCCATCGCTTCACGCTTGTTTTCGACCGTGAAGGCTACAGCCCCGTCCTCTTCGCTGCTATGAAGAAACAGCGCATTGCCTGTCTGACCTACCGCCGGAGCCCAGGTCCCGACTGGCCATTCGAGGAATTCCGTGTCGTTCCAGTCACGCTGAGCGATGGTGAGAAGGTCGAGATGCTCCTGGCCGAACGAGGAGTGTTCCTGAGCCACGGAAACGTCTGGGTACGCGAGATCCGTCGGCTGACCGAAAGCGGCCACCAGACTCCCATCGTCACAACGGACTACATCACCCACCAGGCCCACCTGGCAGTGTCGGGTTCGTGATCTCCCAAGACGGAGATGTTCGGGCAATGACCCAAGTGGATGAAACCCTCGTCTTGTGGGACAACTTGATGCTCCGCCTGGATGATTACGATCGCACCTTTACACGAAACAAGCGGAACGAATGAGCCACATATCAAGCGAACCACCTGAGTCACACACGAAACGGGCCCCAACGGCCAGGTTATTTACGTTTCTCGATACTGCGAACGCGAGAGAATGGAGGTTCCATGAGAGCGGACGTGCGAGTTGCTCAATCGCCGTTGTTTGCGATCAAGGCTTCGAGCTTGTCGGCTGCTGCACGCTTCATCTCGGGTCGCGAGTGTGCGTACGTGTCGAGCGTGAAAGCGACTGACGCATGCCCAAGCGACTCTGAGACGGTGCGAGCGTCGATGCCCGCCTCGAGTTGCAGCGTCGCGCAGGTGTGCCGCAGATCGTACATTCTGAAAGCGTGAACGAATCGATGGCGCGGCCCGCGTCGACCGTCGCTCGGGATCATGTTGCCGAGACCAGCTTTCTTCGTGATGCGACGGAACGCACGGCGAACGTTGTGCACGTCAAGCGGCCCGCCTGAAGTGCTCGGGAAGACGAGCTCGTCTCTCGACCACGGGCGCCCGATCTTGAGCGCTGATTCTTGAGATGCCTTGCGATGTGCGATGAGAGCTTTGACAACGGTACGTGAGAGTTCCATGTCCCGCTTCGAGCGCTTCGTCTTGGGCTCAGCGAAGACCGTCTCGCCATCACTCGATCGCTGCAGGGCGCGATTCACTGAGAGCGTGCGGGCATCATCAAGATCGAGATCCGACCAACGAAGGGCAAATGCTTCACCCGGACGCAGCCCGCAGTGGAGCAGCACGAGAAAGAGCGTCTCGAATGCCTCGCCTTTAAGAGCATCAACGAAGCGCGCCGCCTCTGTAGGGGTCATGCTCGACGGCGACTCTGAATTTTCTTTCCTCGGGAGCTCGACGCCTTTCGTGGGATTCGTTGGGATCTCTCCCCATTTCACTGCCTTAGAGAGTGCGATCCGCAAAACGGTCACGATGTAGCGCACGGTCGTCACGCTGAGCCCATCTTGGCCCTGCAGCCGATTGACGAGCTTTTGGATTTCGAATGTGCTGAGCTGCGCCAATGGCGCGGCGGCCAGGTTTGGGCGCAGGTAGAGTCGAACTATCTCCTCATAGCTGCTGCGCGTGCTGATGGCAAGATGCGAAAGTCCTTCAGCGATCCACTTATCGAGGAACGCGCCAAGCGGCTGCATCGAGGGCTTGGAGTAGCGATTCGCAGAGTCTCTCTTCGTCTTTTGCTCATCGATCCAACCCTTCGCTTCGCGCTTCGTGTCGAACGTCTTCGACACCGTGCTGCGCTCACCGGTCGCACGATCTTCGAACTCGAAGACTGCGAGCCAGCGCACGCCCTTCGTCTTGCTCTCGCGGCGTCTGATGTATGAGGTTGCCATGATAAATGGCCTCCCTTCAGTCAATTGTATGGCTCGAAGAGGGCACAGTCAACCCACAAACAAAACGACAAAGACGCTTGATCCCAAATCAAGCGTCAGTTTTGTAATTCATTTCTTTTGTTCGATTTAAATTGGTCGGGACGCGGAGATTTGAACTCCGGACCCCCTGAACCCCATTCATTCCAGGGGGTTATCACCAGATATCAAGAGATTGTAAATCTCTGTATTTGTATTGATTTACTTTATATGTCTATCAGGAGATAGTAGGGGTTTCGCGGGAAAAGGGGGACCTCAGGGGGGCATTTTGACCCCGGCGAAGGGTTACTCCCCTACCCTCTCGCTCATCAGCGACTCCCGATCCTCGACCACCACCCACCACTCGCCGTCGGCCTCGAACCGATAGCCGATCCGCGGGAGCTCCTCCAGGCCGATGAGGATGACCGGGTGGCCGCCGCCCGCCTGGCCGCACACGACGGGAACAGCTCACGCGTCTTGCACGAAAACGCGAGCAGATACTCAGCGTGGCAGTCCGGGCACCGCACGCGGGCGAAGCCGTTCTCGAACAGGCCGCAGTCAAGGTACCGTCGATCCTGCACGTCGACAAAGACGCAGCCCCATGGGCGTCGGACTCGCGGCCCACGATGGCAGGCAGGCCGGATCGGGCACTGGACCCCGGGCGAGGGTGTCTCGCCCAGGGTCACTTGGCTGGTACTCCTTGAGTTTGCCTGCGCCGTCTCGTCCGGTACCCTGGTGGGCGAGACCGGCTAGAGAGCGCGCTGGACTTCGGGGGAACGCTTTTTGACCTGGTATCGAACGTTGCCCAGGTTCGCACGCAGATCCGCTACAACGGCCAGGATGGCTTCGGTTCCCAGGAGGCTGGTCATAATGACTCCTTGGTCGAACTCCAGCATTCCCTGACTCATGTCACCGATTCCCAGTTCGCGGCCCATGACTTCGGATGAGCCGATGCCACTGGAGATCACGGCTCCGATGGCCTCGGAATCGACGCTGCCATTACCGGCACCGTCGATCAAGAACCCGTCTCTGCTCACGACTACAGCGCTGGAAACGCCCTCGACTCGGGTCAGTTCGGTCAGCATTTCTTTCAGTCCACTCATGATGATTTCCTTTCTCGAGGTGTACCTCGTATCACTGCTCCACTTTGACCGCGTAACAGCACATGTGATCGTCCAGAACCTTCTCCACCAGGTCGGGACTGGCCCCAGCCTCTTCGATCAGGTCGTGAGCAAGCCCCTTACTTCCGGTGCCCGACTTGCAGCCGAGCTGATAGACAGCCACCGGTTTGCCGCCGATGGTGATCTTGTCGCCCAGAGAACTTCTCAAGGGCTGGTGCACGGAGCAGAAGGGACTTACCCCCGCCCCGCGGCCGACGCGTAGCTTGTCCGCCATTTTCCCCGGCTTATTGAATTCTACGGTGAGCTCCGCATATCCGTCGGGCAGCGATTCGAAGACTTTCTTGTAGTTGACGATCGAAGAGGCGAAGGGGCAGGTCGGTAGACCGAATACTCCATCGCCGACATGTTCGGCGCGGCCCTCGATGGCGGCGATTGGGGTTTCGAACGCATCGATTGCCTCTATGAAATCCTCGAAGGTCTTGAACTTCACGGCCTTCATCTTGCTCCCTGCGCTGAGGGCGGTGCGCATCAAAGTGCCCTTGGCGGCAGCTGGACCCGCCTGGGCGATCAACGCCTCGATCATGTCCAGGAAACTGACGTGCGCAATGTCGAGAATCTTCTCTTCACTCATACTTTCGACCCCTTTCGGTTTCGTCATTTTCTTTTCCTCTACGGGATTTCAGTTGCGCTCATGACAGAGGACGCCAAACTGGCAATGGCACCTTCGGCGTCGCCCTCGCGGAGAAGCTCCTGTGCGACCTGAAGTCGACCAAGACTCGCCTCGTCACCCTCCTCGTGTAGCTGGCGCAGGCGATCGCCGATTGCGATCTGAAGAGCCAGGATCTGTTCGTCTTCGGTCTCGGCGGCCGCGACCATCTCCTTGTAGCGCCCAGCCCTCGAAGGACTCGCGGCTTCTTGCGTCTCCGAAGGACGCACGCTGCTCCTGGGGCGTACGTCTTCCGGTCGGGGAATCAGAGCGCGGGCGATCTCTGGTGTGATCGGCTCGCTGGCACCTTCGCCTGCGGTCAGGAGCTGAAGGACAGCGGCCTTGAGGCGCCGGACACTGTCGCAAATCTGCTCTGCCACGTAGACCATCACCTGATCACTGAGCGCTCCGTCGGGTGCTAACCGACGGAGCAGCTCCAGGCGCTCTTCGTGCTCGCCGACGACGAGACCCATTACTGCCCCGGCTCCCAGGCGGGAACGAAGCTGGGGCTCGAAGTCTTTCAGCCGGTCCGGCGGCAGCAGGGATCCGAAGATCGTCGTCCGCCCGAGGGCCAGTCGATGATCCAGTAGAGCCAGTAGCACTCGCTGGAGCGAAGTGTCCCCCCGCGCCAGGTGAACGTCGTCCAGGATCAGGAAATCAACAGACGCGAGCTGTTGCCTGAGCTCAGCAGAGCAGCCGACTCTCTGTGCTCGCTCAAGCTCGGCGCCGAGATCGGAGAGACTAACCATCAGAGGCTTTCTTGCAGCGGCCAGGTGTGCACAGGCAGAGAGGAGGTGCGTCTTGCCCACACCGGATGAACCGTGGACAAACAGCCACTGGCATTCGTAATCCGTGTTCTCGCCCAGAGTCTTCACCACTCTCAGGATCTTCCTGTTGATGGCGAAGGGAAACAGATTGTTGAGGGTCATGGTGCTAGGGGGTGTCAGTCCGAGTAGCAGCGGTCGGTAAGCGCTGCCGTCTTCCTGGACTGCCGGTGACGAAACGCTCGGATCGCGTAACGTGTCTAGCCGTCGGGCCGTCGCGGCGTCGAGAATTCCTGCTTCTACTCCTTGTTTCAGGAGAGGCGATCGGAGAGGTGGTGTCAGATGGTTCATTCAGCAGATCCCCCCACGGCCTGGGCAAGCCGGCCGGCCTGAACCGAGGCGGATCCGGCGGTCGCGTCATCGCCAGACGCCACAACCAGACACCCGCCTGTCGCGAGTCCCTGGACGACTACGATCCCGTCTTCGTCCTCGAAGAAGAAACGGCGCAGGCCGGGACGCGGATGCTTGGCGAAGAGGCGGTGAATCACCGCCAGCAACTGAGAGTCCAAGGGGTCACCGTCTCCACTCTCCGCCAGATTCTCCCCGTTGTTGTCGAGGAGGCAGGTTCGCAAAATTGTCGAGTTGCCGTTGAGACCCCGCTCAAGGCGCCGTCGCAGCTCTTCCACGGTCGGTGCGGCGGGTGAGGGCTCCTCGTTTGCGCTGGCTCGTTCGTCGCGAACTCGAAGCGCCTCCATCACCGCATGATGAAGATCCAACTCGAGGCTGACTTCTTTCGTCCTAGATCCCCGATTGAACTCGAAGTTACCTTCTGTCCAACCCAGGAATTCCACTAACGCCGCCATGCCCGCGTCCCTTCCCAGGGTCAGGTGAACGAGCTGTCCGTTTTCGTAGTAGAGGCAACACTTTTCACCCTGCGAGGTCACTACGAGTTCTCCGGTCTGGCGACCCTTCAGCGGGTATTGAACGAGGTCGACCGGGCCGAGATCTGCGAGTGTTCCGCGAAGTGCCATCACCTTTCTCCTATAGTTGAAAACTCTGCACGATGTCACGGGTCAATTCGTGTACGGTCTCCATCACGCCGATCCCGCGGATGGCCACCGCCTCGAAGGCTGGGATGGACTCCAGCCCGAGTTCCCGTTCCACAGAGCCCAGCGGGATGGCATCGGGGCAATCCCGCTTGTTGTACTGTAGGACCAACGGGAAGTTCTCGGGAGCCAGGTCGTAGGATCGCAGGTTTGCTTCCATCGCACGAAAACTCTCGATGTTTCTTCTGTAACGATCGACCTGAGAGTCGGCAACGAAGACCACACCATCGGCGCCGTCCAGAATCAGTCGTCGGCTGGACTCGTAGCAGACCTGGCCAGGGATGGTGTACATGTTGAAGCGCAACGTGAAGCCATCGATCTGGCCGAGTTCGACGGGCAGAAAATCGAAGAAGATCGTTCGTTCCTCGGCCGTATCCAAACTGACGAGATCTCCCCTCACCCCCGCCGCCAAGGTATTGTGCAGGTGCAGGAGATTGGTCGTCTTGCCACTCATCCCGGGCCCGTAGTAGACGACCTTGAAAGCGATTTCCCGTTCGGCGAAATTGATGTATGGCATAACGTCGTCCTCTATTTAGAACTGTCGTAAAGGTGCCAGGCACAAAGGTATTGATGTTATGATTGTTCCACCGTGCGAGGTGGAGGCAGGGGATGGGTCGTCGACCGAGGATTCTTTTGGCTGGTGGGATCTACCACGTGTACAACCGG
>SDBT01005571.1_pt1 | contig 21091 bp, 18 predicted proteins | sample 2277101 | NCBI WGS metagenome assembly SDBT01 (sample SAMN10404973, study PRJNA504765) | marine sediment metagenome | isolation source: marine sediment core GS10_PC15, 103 cmbsf | place: Arctic Ocean: Southern Knipovich Ridge | collected 2010
CGCTTCGATATTGTACTTCCGGCACCAGGCCATAACCTTAGTGCCTTCACGTTTGGTCGTCGCTTCGGAACCCAGCGGATATATAACATCGTTGTACAACAGCTTACCCTGCCTGTCCAGGCACACCACCTTGCAGCCAGTCCTAAAAGCCGGGTCGATAGCCAATATGCTTTTTTCACCCAACGGCGAGCTTAACAGCAGTTGCCTGATATTTTCGGCAAAAACCTTTATAGCTTCTTCGTCGGCCTTCTTTTTGCTCTCAAGTCGAATCTCTGTTTCCATTGAAAGCATTATCAGCCTCTTATAGCTATCTCTAATCGCAAGCTTGACCTGGTCACCAGCGGCATTTTCGCCTTTGATAAACAGCGAATCGAGGATTGATATCGCCCGCTCCTCATCTACCGTTACCCGCAATACCAGGAATTTTTCCTTTGCCCCTCGACGCATCGCAAGTACCCGATGTGACGGAGCTTTAGCGACAAGTTCGGCCCATTCGTAGTAGTCCTTATATTTTATCGCCTCTTCTTCCTTGCCCGGCATCACCTTGCAAGTGTATTGCCCTTTTTTCTGGTAGAGCGATCTTATCTCCGCTCTTGCCTGGGAGTCTTCACTTACCCACTCAGCGATTATGTCGCGTGCCCCTGCAAGTGCGGTTTCAGCCGAATCAACCTCTTTCTCAGCGTTCACAAATTTCCCAGCTTCTTGTATTACATCGATATTTCCCTGCTCGAATAGCATTTTTGCCAACGGCTCAAGCCCTTTTTCCTTTGCCATGGTAGCCCGTGTTCGCCTTTTCGGCCTGAATGGCAGGTAAATATCCTCCAGCACAGCCATAGTCTCCGCTGCCATCACTTTGTCTTTAAGCTCAGCGGTGAGATTGCCCTGTTTTTCAAGCGACTCAAGTATTGCCTCTCGCCTTTTGTCTAATTCAGCAAGCTGTTCAAGTCGATCGCGAATATTGGTTATTGCAACCTCATCAAGGCTTCCTGTCACTTCTTTACGATATCTGGCAATAAACGGAACAGTAGCGTTTTCAGCCAGTAGCCCAGTGACAGCCCCGACCTGTTTTGCAGTTATATTCAACTCAGCAGCTATTTTGAGTATATGTTTTTCTTCCATGCTCTATTACACCCTCAATCTTATCCGATACTTCTTTAACTCCTTTGACAGTTCTTTAGCCTGGCCTTGCGTGTATTTGTCAAGTTCAGCCCAGAATTTTCTACTATGATTTTTGACTTTTGTATGAACTAGCTCGTGCAGGAGAACATAGTCCTGCAATTCTTCTGGCAAAAAAGCGATATTTACATTCAGGCTGATATTATTCTTGCCTGAACAACTGCCCCATCTTGTTTTCTGGCAGCGAAAGCCTGATCTATTGTAAGGAAAGTTGTACTTTTCAGAGAATTCATCAAGACGATGGAATAAGTTTATCTGTGCTTCTTCAAGATCAACATCTAACTCAGGCAAGTCCCGGCGTTGCGTATGTTGATCTATTTTTTGCAGTTGCTTTTGAATCCAGGAGATTTTTGATTTTAGAAATTGCTTAGCTTCACTTAAGCTGCCACCTCTTGGAATAGTCACAGTAATAGTTTTGTCAGGGCGAACAGTTATCCGCTGATACTTTGCCCTTGGTGATCGGGTGAAAGTAACAGAATCTAATTTCGAAATATTGAGGGTAATTATGGGCATAGAGCTATTCTTTTCTCGATCAGTTCATTCAACAGACCTAAATGCAATGATCGGCATATAAACTTAAAGAAACACTTTCCTAAGCTCCTTATCTTACATTAGCACATTTATCTGAATTTATTCACCATAGGATTAACTGTCCGATGTGCCCTGTCACCCCAATTTTTGGCACAAAGATGGAGTTGCAGTTTGAGTCGGCCTAATTAGCCTTGATAAGACATATTTTTCAATAGTGATGCTCTTATTTCAGTACGAGGAACCTTTTTTTTCCAAACTTTAGTAAGATTCCTTGCCTCATGAAAATCTTTTTGAAATAAACCAGCTTTTTTGATTATGTTGGAAAACTCGTTAAGTTTTAAATTCTTCCTGTGTGGGTTAGGAATTTTGATCTTTTCTCCATTATCAATTTTGTAATACCTATGATCGGTTCTTTCTATCTCTTGCCCCCTTAAATAAGAGCAAATGAACCCTTTTTCCATCTCCGAAATGGTTGGTAGAGTTATACTCGGTATGATAAAGCAAGTCGGAGAGACTCCCTTTACTATGTAATTAGGACACCATGAGTCAGTGAGTTTCTTATTTTTGGGGCTAGCTATAAATGGTACATGCTCAGGTAGTCTTCGTACTGCCACAAACTGTGCCCGCCCATGAAATGTCTGTGCTGCTAACATTGCCAAATACTCCTCCATATCTACACCTATTATATTTGCGTAAGCTCCAGGTTGACTGAGCATAAATTTTTTGGTGAAAGATGTGATGCCTTCCCTGTAAAGAGAAGAAAGGGCATGCAGGTTTGCTAACGATTCCTCAAGCACTAGCTTACCAGGATGGAAAGTTCGGTAAACTGAGTTCCGGTAATTCTCGTAGAGCGGAACTGTTAATGCAGATTCATGCGCAATTACCCAGCAATCAAAACGGAAATGAAAACGCTCGTGAAAATATAGCAGTTTACGCGCTTTCATGACACGCTCTGACCACGAGTATTTCCCAGAACAATGATCTTCGATCTCATGTGCTAAATATCTTAGTGCATAGTCAAAAATAAATATTCCCCATTTCCCCCGGAAAGGCGGTTTGTGCTGGTAATGTATGCTCTTATAGAATGCCAATGCCTCAATACCCGATCCTAATATTCCATTCTCAATATCCTCTCCTTCAGCATCTAGGCCATCGTTGAGCTCGGCAGGCACAGCTATGTTAGCATCATCGAATTCCACAACTTCTACCAATTCTCCCTCTATATCTCGATACACTCTTTCTAATGGGGAATCGAATTGATCATTTGTGATCTTTTGCGGTGCAGGCAAAGAATCAATAATGCGGTTGGCGTAATCTTCAAATTTGTTCATTTTTTATCCAGTGGAACAATGATTATCCGGGATTTGTTAAGTTTTTATATCGATAAGTTCCTCGGGCAATAAATTCTATTTCACCTTCATCTCTTAGATCCTGCAAAATCCTGCTTAATGTTTGTTCTGGTGTTTTTCCCGAAGAATTTGTTTCACTTATAATTGTATGGAGTTGAGAATCAACCAATTGTCTTCGCGTGAAAACGTCGTTTTTGCTTTGATTACATAACCGAACAATAGCAGCCTTAACAGCATTAAACCATACTTTTTCACTCCTTGAGAAAAATTCATCACCACAAGTTGGCAAACTACTAACATCTATATCTGTTTGTAAACAAATCTTTTCTATTGCGGCCGTTACTAGTCTACGGACTTTTTCTGCCGGAATTTTGAACGTTCTTCCAATTTCTACATATCCATATGGGCAAGGCTGATCAATACCAAATCTTAATTTCACAATCTCACGTTCCCTATATGACAGTTTGGGCAAAAAAGCTTTTACCGCTTCTTTCGGTATCAGATATGAGCCCAAACCTGAATCCAAAAACGTGTCTTGGTTATTTTTTTTAGCGTTTAAGGAGATATGTTTGCCATCATTATCTATGGCTATTTTTTTTTCTTCGTTGTACCATTGTAAAGGCACACCATCTTTAAAAGGAATACCAGAATGAATATAGTTCATACCAAAATCATTAACCCTGCCGTCATCTCCAACCATCAATGAAACCATATGGGTGTACGCCGCTCTATAATCACCGGCCTTGGTATAAATTAATATTTGCTTGTAATCTTCGGCCACATGATTAGTTAAATTCTCACATTTACTTATCCACCCCATTAGCCTGCGATAAACATCCTTAATTGATTGAGTTTTTTTAAAGTCAAGTTTCCCCGCCGCTTCCTTCTTAAGAATCCAATTATTTGCAATTTCATGGTTGTCAAATGATCTGTTTTGTTCTGCCTTAACAGTTTGTTTTCCGGAAGCACTCTTTGAGATAAATTGTGAGGGATTCTTTACCACTGTTTCAAATGATCCAACTCCTTCTTTTTCTATACTCACGACTCTTGCTTTTGTGTCTTCGATTACTGCAGCAGCTTTGTTAAGTGTATTTGTAAGTTCTTTGCCTGATATCACGGGACACTCATAAGCTTCGTTCTTGCCATCCAACTTCGAAAGGACTGTCTTCAGAGACTCAATTGTTGCTCTTAGTAAATCTCTAATATCATGTAGTCCATGTGATTTCATATGCAAACCTTAAATACTGCTCAATAATCACTTTAAGCGAAAAAACTTAAAGCTACTTGGCAAGTCACTATTCTATAAGTTATTTTCATAATTTCAAGTGCTATGATGCCATAAATGCCAATGAAGACTTTTTTGCTTGCATTTTTGTCTTCTTTGGCGCATTTTATTGAACTTACGAAGGCTTTTAATCCATGTGCCCCTATGTTTGAGAATAAAGATGCGTCTTAGAGATCTAAATTTTAAACAAGAATACAGGTCGGGAACAAGCAATCTTGTTACAGAGTTGTACCAACCTGCAATAGAACACTGTGACACATATTATAGAGCTGTGGGGTATTTTTCTAGTAGTGTTTTTGAAGTTGTTGGTAAACCACTTGAAAACTTTGCAGTAAAAAACGGCACAATGCAACTTGTTACATCTGTAGAGCTACTTGAAAAAGATGTCGTGGCAATTAAACAAGGCTTAGCAAAGCGTCTTGTGGCTGAAGAAAGAATCGTTAAGACGATTAAGGACGATTTTGAGACTCTAGCTGGCAGAGGAACGGCAATACTTGCATTTCTGCTTGAAATTGGATGTTTGGAAATTCATATTGCCTTACCAAAGCACGGCAATGGTATTTACCATGAAAAGGTAGGTTTATTTTTTGATGGAAAGGACTATATTGCGTTTTCAGGTTCATCAAACGAAAGCAGAAGAGGGCTCGAAGTTAACTATGAATGTATTGATGTTTATTTGTCATGGGAGGAACCCAAGCGAGCTATTGCTAAAAAGAAACACTTTGAATCCTTGTGGGAAAACAAAGCAGAAGGTGTTGATACATTTACCTTTCCTGATGCAGCAAAGAAAGAATTAATCAGAATTTGTCGCAATAAATATCCTGAAATATTTACTAAGAAAACAGACACCATCAACCAAAAAAGTAAGTGGCGACATCAAAAAGATGCTATAGAAATATTCCTTAAGAAAAAACAGGGCATCCTCGAAATGGCTACTGGAACAGGCAAGACAAGGACAGCGCTGGAAATCTGCAAAAAACTCATTCTTGAGAAAAAAGTTGAAACAATCATTGTGACAGCAGATGGAACTGACCTTCTGGAACAATGGTATCTTCAAATACTAAGATTAACACAAGATCTTTCACAAGTCTTTTCTGTATTCCGCCATTATAATATCCACCACGAAAGAGAAAGGCTTTATATTAATCCACAGAGGAAAATACTTATAACTTCACGGCCAGCTCTTCCTCCTGCATTATCCAATCTTTCGTCTGTCTCAGCAGAAAAAACATTTCTTATCCATGACGAAGTTCATCGTTTGGGCAGTCCTGGAAACCGTAAAAGCCTCCAAGGCTTAGCTGAGCAGGTTGTGTACAGATTGGGATTAAGCGCTACTCCTGAAAGAGAATATGATGATGATGGCAATGAGTTCATAGAAAAACATATTGGGCCAGTTATTTATAAGTTTAGCCTTAAAGATGCCATTGGGCGCGGGATTCTCTCTCCGTTTAATTATTATCCACTTCCATATATACCAAGCAGAGAAGATAAGGAACGGGTACAGCAAGTTTATAAAAAAGCAGCAGCACGGAAACATGAAGGAAACCCTATGGGGCCAGAAGAGCTCGCAATAGAGATAGCTAAAGTATATAAGACGTCTCTTACAAAGCTTCCTATTTTTCTAACCTTCATTACAGAAAACCAAAATCTCTTGGAACGCTGTATAGTTTTTGTTGAAACGATGGAATATGGCCATAGAGTTCTTGATATAGTTCACAGATATCGGCATGACTTCCATACTTATTTTGCGGATGACGAGGCTGGTGTATTAGTTAGATTTGGACGTGGCGACCTTGAGTGCCTTTTAACTTGCCATAGACTTTCAGAAGGCATAGATATACAATCAATTCAGACTGTTATCCTTTTCTCCTCAGCAAGGGCTCGCTTGGAAACTATCCAACGTATGGGCCGATGCTTAAGAACTGATCCCAACAATCCTTATAAGTGTGCAAACATAGTAGATTTCATAAGACAATCAGATTCTGATTCAAGTGGGAACAATTCTGATGAGGAGAGATATACCTGGTTAAGTGAATTGTCTAAAATAAGAAAAGAGGAAGATGACCATGAGTGATATTGATCAAGAAATCACAAATGCTGTTTTTGAATCAACACAAAAGTTTGGCCAAAATAAATCGCTAGCGAAAAAATTGTTGGCGTGGTTCACGGCACTTGCTGTTGGAAATGAGACGCTAGAGGACAGAGAATCTGTTAAGCGACACATGGACATACTTCTTGAGGATATCGAAATAGATTCTAATGGCAATGGAGAGTAGTTATGGAGAATATAAGGATTGCAAGTTGGCAAACAGAGGGGTTAAGATGCCCTGACCATACTTTCGATTTTACAAATGGGAAAGACTCTGTCCATCCAGTTTCCTTGATACAAATGCCAAACGGAACAGGTAAAACAACAACTCTGGAATTGTTACGAGTTTGTCTTTCTGGTGAAGCAACTGATGGGGATAAATGGAATTCTCAGAAAGTAATATCATACAAAAAAAGAAATGTGGATATATCCTCCGGCTTTTTCAAGATCACATTACTTCATAACAACAGGAGAATTACTATTGTTATGAATTTTGATTTTGAAGAGGGAATTGTTTCATATACAACTACACTCCCATCGGGTATGAAAAAAGGTTTTCACCTGCCCCGTGAATTAAGGCGATTTTTTCGCCCAGACTTTGTAAGCCTTTTTGTTTTTGACGGTGAACTTGCCGAAAGATTATTGGACAGAAACCACACTAATGCTCAATCAGCAATAGAAGACCTTTTCCAGTTGAAAGTTTTTACTTATTTGATAACCCATGTAAAAGATTATTGGGAGCAGGCAACTAAGGGGAAAACTGCTACTGAGCAGCAAGGATATAACAAAAGGCAAAAAACAGTTACTTTTTTGAGGGGAAGAATAACTAAACTAAAACAAGAATATGCCGATACGCAGAAAGACTACAATGACATTAAAAGGCAGTTAATCCAAAAGAAGAATAAATTTCAAAAAGACATTGAACAAAGAGAGGTATATAAGGAACGGCTTCATCAGGCAGACCAGGCATTTCAAGCAGCTGAACATAGAGTACAGATGTCACTTCAAACCGTTTTCTCTAGCTTTCAAGACCCACATGCATTAAGTGCCATCTTTGCCAATGATATAAAAGAATTCAAAGAAAACCTTGATAAAGTAAAACTCCCAGAGAGTGCTGCGCGAGAATTTTTTGAGGAATTGGCAGAAGAAGATATCTGTGTTTGTGGCCGAGAACTTGATAATGAATCACGTCTTAAAATAAAAGAACGTGCAAAACTATATCTTGGTAATGACGAGGTTGCTTTATTAAATTCAATCAAAAAAGACATCTCAGACTACATAGGAAGTGACGATTTGACTGAGTATGAAAAAGATCTAGACGAGAAAATTAAAAAGCTAAATGCTGATATACAAAACTCAGATGAACTTAGGACGGAGCGTGACGCGATAGAAGCAGAAGCAATTCACGGTGATCCTAATCTTGAGAAAGCTAAAAAGGAGATTGATGACCTGGCAGAAGATCTGCAATTCGCAGAAAATAAAGTTCAAAGCTATGAAGATCCAACAGAATCTGCAGGAAATAAAGATACTTTTGGTATCAAAATTCTCGAAACAAGACTTGAACGTGCTGAAAGAAAATTGGCAGAAATCACAAAAACGATAGATTTGAAAAATAAAACGGATGTTCTCATAAAAATACTGCAGACTTCTTTGAATAATGCACGCTCAGGCCTAAGCGATCAAGTTTGCGCAGATGCTAATTCGAGAATGGACACGTTGATGCCTAATAACAATATAAGAATAGACAAAATACACCAAAGCTTAAGATTAAAAGGAGGCCAGGAAAAAGGTAGTAAAGGCGAAACTCTTTCTGTTGCATATGCTTTTCTGTCTACACTGTTTAATAGAAGCGACCACCAACTACCTTTTATTGTAGATAGTCCTGCGGGGCCTATTGATTTCAGAGTCCGAAACAGAGTTGCAGAACTAATACCTAAGCTTGCCAAACAGTTCATTGCTTTTGTCATCTCAAGTGAAAGACCCCAGTTCGTTGAACCATTAAAAGAAGCTACCGATAGCCAAATCCAATATATTACAATGTTTCATAAGGGAAGGAATGGTTTGGAAGAAGTTGAAGCTCAGGCAAGAAAACAATCTAATATAATCGAAACAACGGATGGAATCGTAGTTCTTGATGATGACTTCTTTAATAACTTTGATCTAGAGAAGGAAGATTGATATGTCTTTTAGACTAAGAAAAGATGCATACGAATGGTTTAAGCATTTGCGAAAACAGCTTAAAATTGATTTTGATGAATACTACTTTTGCCTAATGGCAGGATTGGCTAGCAAAAGAAAAACAGCTCAGAATGAAATAGCAAATGATGAAACACGTGAATTAGTACAGAATTTTCCGGGTGAATATAAAACAAAAGGGAAGTTGATCGTGGCCCAATTTCTTGTGACAGAACTGAAAGAATTTGGCATCGACCTGAAAGATCGCAGCGCTGTTAACACGAAAATAAATGAATTAGTTGACCCATTGTCTGTTTCTCATCTGAGTGGCGAGGGGGAAGCTACAATAAACAGATATGCCCATGGAGGGTTTGAAACCTTAACTGAGTGGTTTGATGATCAACCAAGAACGCTTGAGATATTCTTGCCGCTTTTTAAAGATAAGTTAAAGAATACTATTAAGCACTAAACATGACTTCAAAATGGAGTTGTCCTTGGGTCTTTTACCCAACACACCGCCCGCCTCTTTACTCATATGATTTCCTTAAAAGGAGAAGATACTTTTTCTTTGTAAGTAACTATTCCTCAGTAACGGAACTGTCGTTGAAGGGAAATTATAGTTGACGCTGGTCACGTCTATGTATCTCAAGTTGTAAGGCATTATTAGAAAACAACTTAACCCTTCTGAGCATCTTAATATTAAGCGATAATTCTGACACGCAACTCGTGTCAAAGCGAATAGCACTATAATTTAGGAGGAAAAATGACAAAGGCTCAACATGATTTAAAGTACCAGGCAATTCCAAGCTTTCTTCGGGAAATGCGGAAAGAGGCTGGCCTCACTCAGAGAGGTATTGGTAAGAAGCTCGGTAAACCGCAAAGTTATGTGCATAACTGCGAGGTTATTAACAGACGAGTTGATATTACTGAGTTCATCGGTTGGACAAAGGCTTGCGAAATAGATCCTAAGATTGCTTTTGACAGGTTGCTTAAATTGTTGAGCTAATCGCCATGTGGTAGTGGAATATTTTCCGAAAAGACTAAATTTATTGTCCCATATAAGTATAGCCCGGGCGCTCTTGACCATATTGGCAGGAGTTAGCAAAAACAGGGTAGATTTAATTCCTAATATTGGGCTCAGCTGTACCGTGAATGATGGGCGGCTATGAGCACCGGAAAGGAGTTACTTATGGTAACTTTAGCATCAGGCATCCGTTGGGATGTCATCAGGTCACTTCAAACCACTCGTAATCATTATTCTCCTGGCAGTAACATATTTGAGGAATGTGACAAAGCTATTTCGCTTGCTTTAAACCCGAGACGAAAAGTAAATAGCTATCTTCTACGCAATGTTATGCGAGATGCCCGTCGAAGCCTTGTGCGAATGGAAAGAGAAATCCCCTTTAGCATGTTTTCTAGAAACGATCAAGACGAGACTTATAGCTATTGTGGATATGGAGAAAACAGTCTAACTGCAAGAAAGGCTAGTCCAGAAGAAATTCTTATTCTCAAGGATCTCCTGGCAACAATTCGTATGACTGTTTCAAAAATCAGATATGGAGAACCATGTCTTAATGGATTACTTAATGGTGATACTGTTCAGGAAATCTCAAAACGCATTGGAATCAGCCGACATCAGGTTGAATACGCAAAGCACAAAATACGTTGCATTGCCGCAGAGATCTTTGAAGGAGGAATTGCCTAATGCAAGTTCTCACTCAATTTACAGGGGCAGAGATTCGGCAGATTGGTTTTTACGTTCTTCCTAAAGTAGTAAGAGCATTTATTCCTGAAGATGCTATAGGGGTTTATGCGCTGTTTGCAGAATCTAAAACCATTTCTGCATGAAAAATCACAGCCTGGGATTGCTCGCTGCTTTGCCGCATTTGAGTACTAAATCCGAAAAGTTTGCCTAAGGTGGTAGACAATATTTTATAATGGTGTTGGTCGATCTTGATGACGGCTACCGCAAAAAAGAAAGGAAAAATATTATGACTACAAGCAATCGTATTCCAATGATCATGACAGGCCAAGCATTAACTGCCCTCAGAGATTCAGGTTTTGACCTGCCAACTGCTCTCGGTGAACCAATTGATAATAGCCTAGAGGCAGACGCCAACAACATTCATATACGACTCGATGAAGGTGTGAACAGTCGAAACAAAAAGCATATACATAGAATTATTGTTGCTGATGATGGCACAGGTATGGACAATGATATATTGCACCACTATCTTCAGCTCGGTTACTCTACACGCTTTATGTCGAAGACAACAATTGGTAAGTACGGTGTTGGAGCTAAGCTGGCCGCATTAAATTACGGTACCCGAATCGATGTCTGGAGCAAAACACAATCCAGCAAACAATGGATGCATGTTTATTTTGACCTTGAAGAAAGTATTGACCATGAAAAAAAAGGGGAAGATACAGGTATTGATTTTCCGCAGAAAGCATCTATTCCTGAAGACCTTAAAGATATCTTCCCTGATGGAAAGGGCACTGTTGTTGTTTGGTCCAAGGTCGATAGATTAGAACATGGCAGATATGCTCCAGATGCGAACCAACTTCGTGCGGAGGTTGTCAAAGAATTATCTCGTATATTTAGATATTTCTTGAACAATGGTATTTCCATTACAGTAGACGGAACACCATTGAAGGCACATGACCCATTGATGCTTATGGAAAATTCGTGGTCGGATTTCACACTGAATAAACATTATAAAAAGAACAAAAAGGACAACACTTCAAAGATCGCTCAAAAACATTATGCCGCAAACCTGATATGGGAAGAGCCTATAAAGATTGGACGAGAAGTTGCTAAAATACGCATTACGCTCTATCCGAAAGAGGTCATCAGAAAACGTGGCAAGGGGAACGATACCTTGGCAAAGGAGTTGAGGGTTCCAGAAAATGCAGGACGAATTTCTTTTGTACGTTTGGATCGCGAAGTATCGTACACAAATGTCCCAAGAATATTTCCAAAAGGTGTTGAAACCCCTGACAGATTCATAGGTATCGAGGTGGCATTTAATCCTTCCTTAGATGATTATTTTGGAATTCGAAATGTAAAACGTGGAGTTGAGCCCCATGGAGAATTAAGAAAAAATATTAAAGATATCTTGAAAAAATATTTACCCCAAGCCCGCACTAAGTTAGATGAGATTTGGGGGGCTGTTGCTAGAGAAGAAAAGCAAACCAAGGGAGAGCACGCTAATATCACAGAAGCTGCTAAAGAAGCAAACCGTACAATGCCCAAGGGGCGAGTTGAGGAGGCAAAGTCTGAAGAAGAGAAGCAGCAAGTATTTGAAGATTTGGCGGCAGACGTGATAGGCCCTGAAGAAGAGAAAAAACAAGAACGTGAAGAATACATCATAAGGGCCAAAGAACTGCCGTTTGTTATAGAGTCAGTGGATTTTCCTGGAACTAACTTTATAGATGTACAACATATCAATAATAGTGTGATCATAAGGTTGAATACCAGGCATAAATTTTATCGCGAGATGTGGGAGCCAATTAAAAGTGTCTCCGAACAAGATCCTGGTACAGTATCCGGTGCAGATGCAGTAAAAATCGCAAGACGAACCGTTGAGGTTTTAAGCCTTTTAATCATTGCCTATGGAAAGGCCGAATCTATGCACAATACTCCCCATGAGCAATATGATGATCTGCGGAATTTTTGGGGGCAGTTCTTAACTACGCTAATGACTAAAGTAAAAAATGTTACATAGTACTAAAGATAACAAAATGGAAAGGAAGAAAAGCGGCCTTTTCAGAAATGAGAGGGCCGTTTTTTCAGTGATTGCAGGTAGAAAAGTGACAACTACAATACAGTTGCATAAGCAAATTACACTCTTTACAATTGGCTGTGCTTTGGGGTGGAATATTAAGGTCTAAGAGCTTTCTTGCTTTTTTGATGACTGGCGATAAAAATTTATCAGGTGCGAGCTCAACATTTACAATGTTGGCTTGGAAGTTCATCTTAAAGCCATTGTTATGATTGTTGTCTTTTGCAGTAGCATCATGTTCGGTAGTTTGCGGTTCCATATAAATCAGTGCCAGCTTCGAGATTTTACCGAGGCCAATCTTCTCTGCAATCATGGCATAGCCATTTAATTGTACCTGATATTGTGGCATTAATATGCCTTGGGCTTTTGAAAAAGTAGCTGTTTTGTAATCAGCAATACAAATAGTTCCATCCTTAAGAGTAAATATAACATCAGCGACACCTGTCATAAGAAGTCCGTAGTCTTTTAGTGGAATCTGGAACTTAGAGTAATGAGGCGGGTCAATATATCCTGTAATATTTCCGATGTCTTGCAACCATGTAGGGGCAGATCGATGTTGATCCATATATCCATGGACAACTTTTTTTGTATATGAATCTATTGAGCTGAATATTCCAGGAAATTTTTGATATGGCAATTTGCATTTAAGCTTTATCCAGCAGCAACGAGGGCAATGAGGCCTTAAAGCTAACATGCCAAATGTTTTAGCTGAAATCTGATGCAATTTAATATCTTCTCCCCCAAAGAATTTCATTAGCCAAATATCCTTCTAATAGCAGTTATTTCTTCAACTAAACGATCCGTTAGGAGTTCAATATCTTTTTTAGAATTTGCACGGGAAAAACCTATACGAATTGTATTAAACGAACGATGATCTCCCAGATTTAGTGCCTCGATGACATGAGAGTCTTGTGATTTCATAGTAGTGCAGGCAGAACCTGCTGAAAGAGCAAACTCTGGCAAACGATTTAATAAAGCCTTGTTTTCAACGCCCTTAATATAGAGACTAATATTGTGAGTGATGCGATTTTCGTGATGACCATTTAGCTCGACACCATCACATTTTGATTTTAGCATATCTAAGACATGCCCCCTCCATTCTGTATAACGCTTTTGCTCAGAAGGCATCTCTTTCTTTGATAATTGAAGTGCTTTTGCCAAACCTACCGCACCAGGGACATTGATTGTACCAGGCCTTAGCCCTCGTTCATGACCACCTCCAAAAACAATGGGAGACATTTTAACTCTTGGATTAGACCTTCGTATGTACAGTGCTCCAATACCCTTCGGGCCATGCATCTTGTGTGCCGATATTGACATACAATCAATCTTCATGGTTTCCACATCAAGGGGTATATGCCCTGCAGCCTGAGCAGCGTCTGTGTGGAAATACACTTTTTTTTCGCGAGTTATCTCTCCAATTTTCTCTAACGGGGCTATTGTCCCAATTTCATTGTTCGCCGCCATTATAGAGACTAACACTGTATCAGGCCGGATACTCTCAGAAAGTTCCTGTAAGTTCACTAAACCGTATTTATCAACAGAGAGATATGTCACTGCAAAACCTTGCTCTTCAAGGGCTTTGGCAGTCTCTAAAATGGCAGGGTGCTCAGTTAAACAGGTTATAAGGTGACTACCCCTGTCTTTATTAGCATGCATAATGCCCTGTACAGCCATATTATCCGCTTCTGTGGCCCCGCTGGTAAAAATTATATCTTCAGAGTTTGCATTTATTACAGAGGCAATTTCTTTTCTGGCTTTTTTAACAGCTTTATTTGCCTCTGTGCCAAAGGTATGGTCTATACTTGCTGGGTTGCCATACAGTTCAGAAAAGTATGGCACCATGGCCTCAAAGACTCTTCGGTCTAACGGCGTCGTTGCGTTACCATCAAAAAAAATCCTATTGTCCATTTATAGGGCTCCCGCTGATTCAAAACCATGTACAGATTCAACTAACTCTGCGATGCTGTCCAGATCTTTTATTCTGGGAGCAAGAATGAATACGCCTCGGTTCATATGAGCACGAAATTGTTCAGACATATCTGTTTCTGTACTCAAGCCATCATTATAACATCTTTGTTTGAGAAAAGAACAGAACAGAAGATCATAATCTCCTGTTAAGGTATACCTATTTATCTCCATACCGTCTTCAGGAAAACTTTCCGATAACGGAATTGAAGGATCTTTTAGAGACAACATAAACCCCAAACGACAGAGAATGTTTGGAGTTAGCCCTGTACGTATCTTCATAGTACGAAGTTTTATAGTTGCATCATTCGAAAATTTAACACGGCTCAATTTCATCATTTAACTCCAATATCCCAGAAATACCCACGACTTGATCTTGTTCGCTTAGCTGACTTGTCATAATCCAGGTGATATATGTTCGCTATGCTTGGGGCCAGCTTCCTATATAACGATTTATCGACTTCGGTGTCAGTCGAAAGAAGGATTACTTGATGACTTGCCGCAGGGAAGTAATTAGTCACTAAATTATCCCTGTGAGAACTATCAAGTCTACCTAAAGGTGTGTCAATAACTACTGGCAATAAACGCCCTGATGTAGCGGCTAACGCCCATAATATAGAAACTGCCATAATTTGTTTTTCTCCTGCTGACAACTCTTTCATTTCAAGCTCATGGCTATGTGTATCCAATAACGTTATTCTAAAGGTCTTAGGGTCTATAGAGATGGATTTGACAGCATCTGTCTTCCTGGAGAGACGCGAATACCTCTCAAGAACTGCGAAATTAAGCTGCTCGATTTTTCGCTCTGTCACTTTTTTGACATAATCATCCATAGCATGTATTACTTTAACCGCCCAAGAGGCTTTTGTTGCTGACTTGCCTTTTGTTGCTTCTTTTTCTAAAAGTTTATTAAGACGTCTATCACACTCTGATATTCTATTATCAATCACTCTAAGTTCTTTTTCTTTTGATTGTATCTTCTGATTATATTCCCCAAGCTTTTGATTTAACAGGTTGAGTTCGTCCCACATTGGACCTAAGACATCATCTGACGGAGCTTTTGTTATAGCTGCCTGAACTGTTACCCTCCTATCTGATATTTTTCCCAGGACACTTGCTGTTTGCTTTATTTCCTTAGGAACTCTTGAAACAGCATCCCTGAGGACTATCTCAGTTTCTTGTTTTTCGTTAGAGCTCAAACCATGGATCAATTTATGTTCAATATCATTATGTTTATAAGCTTTATCCTCAAGCCATTTTTTGAATATCAAGACAATCTGTTTACGCGACTTGCCATCAACACCCACAGATTTCAGACTAGGTGCCAAATCTTTATTAATCTTTCGAGATAAAGTCTTGAACTCGTTGGCAGCATTTTGCTTTTGAATCAGCTTGGCTTCTTCTTCAAGTTGGGCTAAAAGTTCATCACAAAGCTCTGGTATCAGCGTGAATGGCAAATTTTCCATGCATAGATTTCTAATACGATCCTCCAGTTTTTGTTGCTGGTCAGCTAAATACTTTTCCTCTGCGATTAAACTTGTTCGCGAAGTAGCAAACTCTCCTCCTGCCGCCTTTAGTTTGCGTTCTTTGGCTTCAATTTTACCCTCAACTAACCCTTTACTACTACCAACTCTGTCACGGGCCTGTTCCAAAGCCCACTTTTCCTTCTCCAACAACGCCCTCTCTTCTTTTATCTGTTTTATTTGAAAGTTAAGTTTTTTATCTGATTTGGAAATGGCTTGTTTATTGAGGTATATTTTAAGGTCTTGTGATAATCTTTTTGCGAGATCCAGGCCAAGCAAAGTCCTGATTGAATCTGCAAGCTCTTCTGAGCCTTGCACGTCATCCGCTAAATTCTGAATTTTTTCTCCATCAAAAAAGAATAGTCCTGCCAATCCAGGTGGTATCAAATCTTTTAGGAAGGCTTGCCATTGTTCAGAGGCTAAATCATTTAACGATTTCCCATTTTTCTTAACCGTTAACTGCTCAATTATTCCCGAACCATTTTTATACCAGCTTCTATTTACTTGATACAGATCTGTACTTCCAAGATAGGAATGCTCAAATTCGATTTGGATATTAGCTTCTGGTTTAAGCAGCTCTGGTTTTTTTTTAGATCTATGAATTAAACGACTAAGGTATTTCTCATATTTCTTTTGAGGCACTCTGGAACCCAATATCTCCTTTCCATACAAGCAGAGTCGCAAAGAATCTAAAATCGTGGTTTTGCCTGTTCCGTTCATGCCCCCAATAAGGGTAATATTTCTTGAAACAGTTTTCAGATGTTTTGGAAGAAATTCAAAATCATGACTTCCCTGGAAAAGTCCAACATTTGAAAGTGTTAATTTCTTTAGTAACATAGAAAAGATTTCCTTATGAATTCGCGATCTCTGCTAGTATTTCCTTCTCCGTGCGCCACTCTTTGCCTAGAATCGAATTAATATCAGAAAACACCCTAGGCCGTTTTGACATCCCATGATGTAATCGCTCAACATCTAAAAGGCTACGAAGCAATTTTTCAGGTAGATCGTGACTTTTTGCAATTTCAGACAAAACTTCTCTTTCGAGAACCCCTAAGTCAACTATGTCATCTTTTTCCCATGCCAAGTCTTGTCCATATACTTCTCTGTATATCTGGGGAACAAAATCCTCCCAATCCTGTTCTTCTATACGCCATATTTTTCGGATTTCTCTCAGTTCTGCCTCTGTTATCAACTGGAGATTGTCCACAGGAAGCTCTTTTTGAATCGTCAGCAATCTTCGTAAAAGATCTCTCCGAACATCAAAACGATATGGCCCACGAATAACGCCTCCATCCTTTTTATAATGCACGTAGCCAGTTCTGCGTTTATAATCTCTGTACTTATGCTTAATCTTTGGATCCTGCGTCATCGATAAGAAATTCCGGAACTCTAAAAGAGGAGCCAACCATTCAGCTTCATTATCCACCAGTGCCTCCATGGCACGGTCTTGCTTAACAAGAGTACACACCCAACATCCAAAACGGCTATTACCACAGCTTGGTGTAGATGTATCAATAACCAGAGGGCACTCTCCTGCATTAGCACTGCGATACATCGCTAAAAGATGCTGATTACTATCCCCCCAAGGATTTTTTACCTGAAGGAGATACTGCCAGACATCGTCCACGGAAAAATCCTCTATAGGTGTATATATATACGCATTTGGCAATGTTGTATGACGAGGCAGGGTCTCGTGAGACATCGTTCGCTCACGATTTTTCTTTAGAACCTGGTTCCTACTTGCACTTTCATCTTTTCTCGCACCAAGTACGATTATTGCCTCACCATACTCAGCTACTGTTTCCAAGATAAAATCGCTTGTTGGCGTAATTTTCATCCGCTCTGTACACCAGCGAAATTTCTGAGAAGGAGCAGGATAACCCTTGCCAATCAGATTCACCCAAAACCTATCAGCTACTTTAGGTGTTACGATAACTGGAAGAAATGGCAAACTTTTCTTTTTCGCCATTTCTTTCATGGCTTTATGAGCTTCTATGATACGGTCCGCAACAATTGGAATTTCTACAAGCGTATCAGAAGAAACTATATAGACTGGCTTTTGTCGTTTAGAGAAAGGTAATTTTTCAATAGCATACCACAATAACTGCAAGGCACAGGAACTATCCTTTCCCCCACTAAAACCAACTACCCATGGCCGCTTATCATTAACATATAGACTTGCTACTTCGCTGTAAATCTGGTTGACAGATTTGTTATCAAAAATAGATTTTTTCTTTGCAAATGCTTTAGCCACTATACCTTATCCTTTAGCAATCTGTTTTTCAATCGCGATGTCCTCTTTACTTAACTTCACTCCGACCGCCTTCTTCAGAGCATTAGCGGTGAGTTGCACATTATATCCTGCCTTACTCATTCTTCCACCAATCATTGCTCGTCCTTCCCATTTCTTTTTGTTTGATCGCTTCCAGTTCACTTTTTGCAGAAGTTTCAGTTTACCCTTCCAACACCTCGGATATTGTTGGATTAGCGATGACCCCATTATACCCATTGCGTGGATACCCACACCATGTGCATGTATAAAATCTTTGCGTAAATCCGCACAGCTTACTTTTTTCTCCTTAGCCAGTTGCCATTCAGGAATTGCCTTTGCCACTTCTGACCAGAATCCCAAAGCAAATTGCAAAGTCTGATCTTTCGTTATGTCTTTATCCACCAGCAAGACCTTATTTGCTTGATAGAGAGAACTCAGTGTAAAAAGCTTCTGGGATCTGTTAGATATACTAGTCTTCTCCAGTTCGACCATCCCATCAAAAACAGTTGTGCTTCTAAGTATTTCATGGACAATTGCAGAAAACTCATCTCTGTGATCATATAAAATATTCAATGATCGAGTGGGGCGGATGGCATACCTGTTTAAATCGGCAAACATCTGCTGGCTTCGTTTCATACCAGTATCAAGGAAAAAAACAATAGGTATGGTCTCGTTTCCAATCTCAGGACGGTCTTCCAATGCACGCTCTATCGCTGCCCTCCTGTGTTGTCCGTCATTAATCAATATATTAGCATCCATCGGTATAACCAGTTGGCCAATCGAGCAATTCGGTGAATTCTCTGCAGGTTGAAACTCCACCTCACAATCCACCGAAACCGTCAGCGCTGAAAAAACATAATCGTTTGGATTATTGACAATGTATTTAACCAGTTGAGGCAAACGTGATTTATTGAGAACCCTTTGAGACCGAAATTCCGGGGCAATCTCAGCACAATCAAATACTAGGATTCTGGGTACCAATTTTAGGGGGCACATGGCTACCCAGTACTCTTTTTTTGCCTGTCGGCCTCTGATGGCAGGAAAAACGTAATTATATGAATCCATAAAAAAATCTCCTAATTGCTGTCCGATTAGCAAGATTGTAGCGAGATCAGCGTGGAAGTCAAATATAATTTAATGGAAGTCTATAAATTTTTCAAGGAAGTCAATTTTTTTATAATTCTTCTTGCGCTATGCACTCTTATTTGCTATGTTAACTTAAAAAGCTTACTTTTGAAAGGGTAAATTATGAGCTTAGGAATTAGAAAAATCATTGTTATTGGGCTAATAGGGGCCATTTTTCTTGCTGGAAATATCCTATTGGTAGCAAATTGGTTGGCTGAAAAAGGTGTTGCTGAAAAAGCCAATTGGGTTAGAGAGCATTTTCTGACCGGCACGGCTGTCACCATAATTCTTGTCTTACTGATATTACTGGTGAGCCCCAGAAACGGTAGCAGCAAAGTTTTCGGCTTTGTTAGAAGGTGCCCCGTGTGTGATCATCGGCTGATTGGCAGAGCAAATTATTGTGGCGATTGTGGCAGTAAAGTGGCATAACCCGAACCTGCAATTTCAGCCTAAAAACAGGATTTGAGGGGCCATCGGATACATGATCCGATGCTCCAGTAGTTTTTACTTTGATTGCCTTGTACCTATAGTTTACTCACTTTGGAACAATTACTCGGTCTTACAACACTCCGCTATATCATTCCCACAGACAACGTACTTTGGTAATGCCCCAATGTCTGAAGCCCGCCTGCAAAAATTGCAGGCTATTTTCAGAAGAGCCTCCCGTTTTTTTTGCCTCTTCCGTAAAGATTAAGAAATCTCCGAAATACAATAGAACTCGTTAAATGCCGGAAAATACAATCACAAAGATGTAAATCAAAAGTGTAGCCGTCTTTGACCGCACGTCCACAGGTCATGAGGTTATGAAGCTGTTATTCACTTTCACGCTCTTTCACTGCCACACCTGTCCTGATGTGCTCCACAAGGTTGTCGAGTAGGGGGATTTGACCGCATGCCTAAAAAACGTGTGGTCATTAGATGTCCTGAGCCTGAACTTGATGAGAAACCTCAGACTCAGGAACCTGCTGCTCCGAAACCTTTTGCTCAGGGTTATCTTTTTTGATATCATAACCAGCGAGCAACAGTATATTGAATCTGTGTGACATGTGGATATTCCAGGCGGCTTATCAGGAGTCATTCGGATTATATATCCGGTTGTTACCTACTGTACTTATGCAGTAGCTATACTTCTCGAAGACACACGGATTCAATATCCGTTGACCGCACGACACAGATACGTAAGGTCAGATTACCCCAAAATGAAGACCTCCTGCGCAGACCATCTGCTTCTCGGGGAGGTTTAATGGCCTTGCGAAAATACATTGACTTAGTAGCAAGTCCCCCAATTGCCGTAACTATCTGATAAACCCCGATTTAGCCACCACAAAACGCCATGAACAAACTTCTTGCAGAATCGAAGCATTTAGGCAAATGCATTTGCCTAAATGCTTCGCTTACCGTATTATGACCACTCGTGAATCTTGCTGGTCTATCAGCAAAGAATAGTCTAATAGGAACAGGCGTACTGGATAATAGGCAATGGTTTCATCTTTACTGAATAAACTTCATCAGCGGTTACAGTGGCCCAAACCAGACCACATTGTTCAGCCGCCTGGGGCAGGTCCCTCTGTCTATTCCCGTCTGGCCCATCTGAAAATAGAAAAGCCGCTTGCTCGCAAACTTGGAAACAACCAAGTGCGTGTGAGTGTTCTTGTTGGGAATCCACTTGATGATAGTACCGATGCTCCCGTCGCATTATTCTGTGAATTCACCAAAGCGCTGACGCCAGAAGATCTGAATGAGACGCGAAGGTTAGCCTGGAACTTCTGCCGTTCTCCAATACTCATCACGATGGAACCGCACCTTATCCGTG
>SDBT01005572.1_pt1 | contig 21091 bp, 25 predicted proteins | sample 2277101 | NCBI WGS metagenome assembly SDBT01 (sample SAMN10404973, study PRJNA504765) | marine sediment metagenome | isolation source: marine sediment core GS10_PC15, 103 cmbsf | place: Arctic Ocean: Southern Knipovich Ridge | collected 2010
AGGCCCCATACATAGGCATGGAGATCGGTACAGAAGAGCTTGCCCTGATGAAGCGTCTTAAGGCGATGTTCGATCCCAACGGAATTCTCAACCCGGGTAAAATCTTCTGAGACCTTTGCAAAGGTCTCATTCTATGGGAGTCCACCTACAGCAGATCAGTGCCATCAGGCATAGCCAACCCAGCCTATATGCCATACTCAACCAGCCAAGAAAAAGGGGTTAGCCAATCTGGCTAACCCCTTCTCGTTCCTGGAGCCGGCGATGGGATTCGAACCCGCGACCTACTGATTACGAATCAGTTGCTCTACCCCTGAGCTACGCCGGCTAATATGTAGAACTACCTTGTATCACGGGCACTTATGGCAGGTCAACAGAATTTACAAACTGGGTAAAAACGCCCCAAATCGACCCAAATGGGGCGCCAAATCCGCCCCATTTCCGCCCCATATTTTTCCCTACCAAGTTGCCCTCATCCGTTCACCAAGATTAGCCTGATTCCTATGGTTCACCTCTATTACTTGAGATAGGACGGCTGTCTGATATACCCGCCTTTTTAACATTCCCATAGACAAAAATCAATATTCCTTGCATGAGCCAAGAACATCACGCCCCGGAAAAAAAGTGGCCAGAGAGAATCATCGCTGGAATTGTGGGAGTGTGTGTTCTAAACAGCCTGGCCAAGCGGATTACAGTCTCCCCTCCATCTGACAGGACAAACACATTTCCTGTCCAAACGCACCTGCTTAAAAAGCCATCTCATCCTATTTACGCCACATTTCCCTGATGTTCTGCCTCCAGAGTCATTGGTATACCACGAGTCTGCTTCCGTCACGACGCGCTTACCAAAAACGCTCAAAAGGACCCGAAAAGTCGGCGAAAGTGACGGTAAAGTGAGGTGACGCAGTAAAATATAAAATAATGTAGAACCCAGTTCAACTTGTAAAAAAGTAGAACCAGAGTGGTGTTCTTGTTTCTGTACCTGTGTCTTATCTGAGGTTTAATCCCAAAAGGGCTACCAGTAATGTAGCATTATCGTAGCTTCCTATCCAAAAAACCCCAAAAGAACAGAACTGTCTTTCAAAACCAGCTAAAATACTGTAAGCTTAACATATATCCGCGTATGTCTCGCTGATCCGAAAGCGTATTCCTTTAGTCTTATTTGAGGGGAACATGGCCTTCAAACACCTTAACCTGGACAGAAGCAAGATTTCAGACGCCATCAAAGGATGTACCGGTCTCGACAAAGACCCCAAGTTTGTCAAGAAAGGCACCGAGCACCATTTGATGTTGTCTTCAGACGGCAAGAAAGTCCTGATCGTCTTCTATTTTAACAACGACGGCACGACGACTATTGATCCAACGCGGGGAAAACACCCTGAACTGTCGTTAACAATCGCAAAATGTGTCAAAGAAAAATGTTTAGTAACAAAAAGGCAAGTATTTAGCCTCAGCTTTCCGGATGTCGACGAAGAGACCTTCTTGCTTTTGCGTCAGTACCTGGAAGAAGAGTTGGGAGTCGAAACGCTAAAGGAGGACGATGTAGAGGGCAAGAAAATGTGGAGGATTAGGAGCCCTTTCAAAGATGAAATTACCATAACATATTATGGTAACCGAACAGTGTTGGTACAGGGTAAGCCACTATTCCTCTATACCCAAATAAAATTGTTTTTCTATGAGATATTGTCTTTCGAACAAGTTGTACAAAAGGAAGCCGAGACTTATGAAATAGAGATAAACACTGAAGAAATCCGAAAGGAACTAAAAGCTTATTTACCAACAGTATACAAGTTTCTGGATGACAAAATCATCAGGATTCTGACACCATCAATCACCCTGGTCAAACTTGAAATTGACATGGAGGACTATTCAGCATTTGTTTTTCCTGCCCTCAGAGGCCTGGAAGGATACATCAGGCAACTGCTTAATGCTAAAGGAAAAGACGATGGCGTCCGAAAAGTAAATAAAATAGGCACACTTTTTGAGGATCCAGATGAAAAAGGTCGTTGTGCATTGATGGAATTTGCAAAAGGTGATATCGCTTGCGAAAAAACATGCTTTGCGCTGGAGGAAGCGTATTCCCAGTGGGTCTCGTTTCGCCACCCTTATTTTCATGTCGAAAAAGTAATTAAAACCACCCCGATCATCTGGAAAAAGGAGGGCGCAGAGGGCCTATTATTTGATGTCTTGAAAACCATCGAAGGAACTTATTCACCAATCCCTTGGTCATGAATCGCACATTCCAAATACGAAGGATAAAAACAGGCTCCTACCCATGCGTTGTCTTTTCAACAGGCTACACCAACCCAATGGATCAGCTCGATAATCTGGAACGCGAATTGGCCCAAATAGGGATTTCGGGCAAGATACTGTTTGATCTGCTACTGTCCCACGGAAATACACCCGACCGGTTCTATGAGGCCTTCTTTGACGGTAAAAAACTGAGCACAGATAGCCTCATCCGGGTCAAGTCCATTCCACAAAGGCTCAAGCGAATATCTTCGAACTTTTACCACGAGCATCCCCATTATTTTGAAAATAGCATCCTTCCAAGCGTCCAACGATTCCTTCTCAAGAGGGGAAAGGTCCTTTAGAAAACTGTCTGCTGACCAGGGCCTATGTCTGGCCCATAGATTTGACCAATTTGAACAGCATAGCATTGATGCTTTGCAGGGTAAGCAGCCTGGGTTGGATATTTGACTCATAGCCCCCGCCACATGAACCAATGCCCTAACCCCTCACAATATTGACAAAATCCCCTCTTCGTGGTAGCGTCCGCCTGAAATTCGGCACTAATTGTTTTCTGACCCTTACGGAGAGGGTGTTATGAACTGAATACCAAGACCCCGTTTCTCATACTGAGAGGTGGGGTTTTGTAACAGACAGGATATCCATAACCATGGCAAAGAAAAAACCGCATAAATTTGACACAGCCTTGAGCTGCTATCTGGCCGTTGGTGAACCCCGTCATGGTGGATCAGGAACAGTCTATAAGGTAGAGGATGAAAATGGTGCCACATGGGCACTGAAATGTTTGTCACCGCAATACGTATCCAAGGACAAACGGAAAAGATTTATGAATGAGTTGTTGTTCTGCTCACAGTGTGAACATCCAAACGTTGTTAAAGTCAAGGACTGGGGATATGTTCTTGGTACAGATGAAGACAAACTTCCCTTCTATGTTATGCCTTTCTATGAAGACACCTTGCGGGACCCCATAAAACTGGGTGTCCCTCATGACAAGGTTCTACCATACTTCTTACAAATATTGGATGGGGTCGAGGCAGCGCACCTCCCCGGACATTGGCACAGAGACTTGAAGCCTGAGAATATTCTGTATGACCAACCAAAAGAATCCATTGTTGTCGCCGATTGGGGCATAGCGCATTTTTCGGAAGATGTTCTTCATACTGCTGGTGAAACACGGGATAAAGACAAACTCGCAAACTTTCAGTATGCCGCACCAGAACAAAGAAAGAAGGGAGACAGCCGCAGCGTTGATCACAGGGCAGACATATTTGCTTTGGGCATGATTTTGAATGAAATGTTTACTCAAGAACTCCCGATCGGAACAGCATACAAGAAGATTGAAAGCGTCAATGCGGATTACGCTTTTTTGGATGATCTCGTGGATAAGATGTTAAGCAACTCACCCGACGAAAGACCAAAGGACATCGACGAAATAAAACGACTTCTAAAGGCACGACAAGTTGATTCTGTCAGAAGACAAAAACTAAGTACACTAAAGGGTGTTGTCATTCCAAGGTCTGAACTCGACGATCCCTTAATCAATGATCCTGTAAGATTAGTCGGTGTGGATTATAGTAGCAAAGATCATTTAATCCTTGAATTGAGCCAACCAGTAAATGTAACCTGGATTAAGTGCTTCAAATCAATTGCTCGTCGCAGCTACATGACTAATGAAGATCCCAGGGACTTCGTGTTTTGGCACAACAATCTCAAAGCAAATCTCCCTGTGCCTGAAAAATATGTCTCACACGTTGTCGACAGTTTTAAAGAATACCTTAAAGAGGCAAACGAACATTATAAGCGCGTGCTTATAGAAAGTGAACGTACAAGAAAAGCGGAAGAAGAAAGAAGACTCCAGGAACAAATCGCAGCAGAAGAGAAGCGACAGAGGATTTTAGAGAAAATAAAGTTGTGAATCTGCTAGGTTTCCACCCAATCTTCTAGATGAAGTCCAAGAACTGACTCTAATTTGTGGTTTTGGGAGCAACCCACATGGCAAAACAACTTGACCCAAAAGAAATAGTCGACATCAAGGAGTTGGTACTCTCTGAAGTGATTCAGATGGAGGCCCTTGTCAATATCCTTGAAAGCAAGGGTGTCCTCACTAGAGATGAGGTTGTGGAAGAGATAAAGGCGATTGCCGCTATAATGCCAAAGGCTGAAACGTAAGATGAGTAAAGACACGGGAGCCTTTCGCAGCAGAGAAGAGGCCATTGGTGCCGGTTATGTGCCTTGTAAGGTTTGCAGGCCATAATACAAACCCAAACGCCTCGGAATATAAGGGGGAAAAGCAGACATGAAAAGACTGATAGTAATTGTCTTGGCCTTTGTATTGATACCATCTTTGTCATTCTCACATTCCGGGAGAACAGACTCCCAAGGAGGCCATTATAATCGCAAGACTGGCGGCTATCATTATCACAGTGGCCCCAAGTCTACTCCAAAACAACAGACGTATTCACCCTCCACACCAAGTCCAGCCACGACGACTATTGAAGAGAAAAGCATAATCTATCGTGGCAATGTAAAGAGCAAGAAGCTCCATCAACCGTCTTGTAGGTATTACAAGTGTGGGAACTGCACAGCCTTTTTCTCCGGCGTACAAGAAGCGATTGAAGCGGGATACGTTCCTTGTAAGGTGTGCAGACCGTAGACAGCGAGCGAGAGGTGAACATGGCAAAACAACTTGACCCAAAAGAAACGGTTGACCTAAAGGAACTGGTACTATCTGAAGTGATTCAGATGGAGGCCCTAATCAATGTCCTTGAAAGCAAGGGCATCCTCACCAGAGAGGAAGTCTTAGAAGAGATAGAGAAGATTGCCGCTCAGATGCGAAAGGTTGAAACTTAAGGTATGGTTTTGTTATCTTTACATTTCCAAAAGTAATGATAATGGGAAGTTATCTCAAGTTGAGGGCGCCGTGGCATTCCTCTACGACTAATTCAGATGTTTGGCATTGGCAACGGAGGCAAACAATGTGGAGAATAAGTTGTGTTGTGCTGATCGCACTACTGGTAGTTCCTTGTATATCCAACGCTGGAACTATTGATGTTCAAATTAAAGGCGTTGACGATGGCATCAAATCCACCATACAGAAGGATTACAGAGAGGCTGTTCTGTTTGCAAAACGTGAGGCAATAGAAAGAGCTGGTGTGAAAATCAAGTCAATGACAACTATCAAGGACTTTGTCTTGAACGCAGACTATATTGAATCCCAAGCTGAAGCAGTACTATTGCCAGGCTACAACATTCTGGATATTGGTTATCAACAAGATGGAACCTATTTGGTGATACTTGTCGGCAAAATTCAGGCTGGTGATGACGAACCTATAGAAGTCGATAAATCTTGTTTTCTAATTTTTGATCCACCCTCCACCGATTGGCAGAGGACAGTTGCTAAAAGTTTGCGGGGACAACCGTTGTTTCTTGACGGAAAGGAAATACTTAGAGTAGATGATAGCACAGGTTACGTCATTTGGGTGACTACCGGTCGTCATGTGATAAAGCTCGGGGTCGCAGAAAACCCTACTAGGAAAATGGCTCTGCGTTTTATCGAAGACAACGGGTACAGCTTGTATTGGGCGCGTGGTGGCTGCCGAGTGAATATCAAACTTCCTGGAGAAGACAGCTATTTGTGTTCGACAGGGAACCTGGATCAGGGAAAGCTACACTCCCTTCTTCGTATCTTTGAGGAATACGGACATAAGGTGGTTGAGATAAGATGAGCAATCAGTTCTACTGGCGGAAGAAGCGTCTGCTTGGTTTCAAGATAATGCCATAGTATCTCCAATCCTGGTCAGGCCCGAATTGTTATGATCTGTGTCTGCAAGGTTGACTTTCCTGATCTCATGGATACTGGGAAGTAGTTTTGAAAAAGTCCCGGCTCAAAATATCCAAGATTGTGGCAAGACCTATTCAAAAAAAGTGAGTGTAGAATGATCACACAGAAAACTGTCTTCATTTTAGGGGCTGGGGCAAGTGCACCTTACGGCTATCCGACTGGTGCAGGGTTAAAAGATATGATTTGTGACGGATTGGGGGACTTGTTAGATGAACTTGTGCCGAATGCCAAATCGATAGGTGTTAGCTGGGAAGAAGCTAATATAAAGGCTTTAAAAGAGAATTTCGCTGCATTCAAGAATAGATATTGCGGCTCTCCTATTCCCTTAATTGATAGTTTCATTGCAAGAAACCCTGATATTTCTGAAGAAGGACGACGATTGATATCATTGTGTGTTCTTGCTGCTGAAAAAAACAGTCGTTTTTTAAGAGAAATTCAAGAACCAGAAAGACAATTTGATTGGTATTATTTATTGTTTAATATAATGGTTGATACGTTAGAAGAACCAGGTAGTTACGTAGACTTCAAAAAGAACGAAGTGGCTTTTATTACATTCAATTATGACAGGTCGCTTGAATATTATTTATACGATGCACTAAAAAATACATTTGGTGAGATTGACCTTAGAAAATATAAACCAGTCGACTTAATTCCTTTTAAGTTTATTCATGTTTATGGAAAAATAGATAATTTTCCATGGGAAGAACCTGAGGGACTTGAATATAAGAGTAATTACTCTATTAGGGATATCTTAAGAGTCGCTGGTAATATTAAACTAATTCACGAAAGAAACGATGAATTTCTTGATGATATAAAAGAGACAATCATAAAAGCTAAGAATATATTTTTTCTCGGATTTGGTTATGACGAAGACAATATGACGGCTTTAGGTTGGCCTGAAGTTTTTGTTCGTGGTGTGGAAAAAAGGATTTTCGGTACAGCATTCAATAGGCCTGAACGTAGAAGGATAGAAATAGAGGAAATGTTACAAAAAGGTTTTCTAAGAAAGGATTTGAAATTTGATAAGCTTCTTATAGATTCATCAGATTGTTGTTTTTTACTGCAGAGATGTAGGGATTCTCTATATGAATAGGAAACGAAAAAGGGGACGTCCCCCTTGCAGGACCAGGAACCACCTAACAACTCAATCAAGTCCGACCATAACGACGCCTTGAGGTTTTCCTGAATCAGTCAAGAGTCAAGGATACGGCTATTCATGTCGAATCAGCCCAGATTAAAGATACTGCCATATAACGTCCAATCCTGGTCTGGCCCGAATTGTTATGATATGTGTCTGCTATCTTGACTTTTCGGATATCATAGGTAATGGGAAGTGAGATTAAAATCTAAACGGTTTGGACACCTGAATCTTTCCCAGAATCTTCAGGCGTCTGCCGGAGAAGTCCGGTCTGCAATACTGGGAAGCTGTTCGTACTTCCCAAACGTCAAGTATCGGGTAGAAGCAGGCTTTATTGCTGGAGTTTTTCCCAATCACAAATGGAGGGTTTATGAAAAAACTTTTTTTTATCCTTATCTTTACCCCTCTTATTGCTCTGATTACACCTGTTGCTCTCGCAGAAGAAATTGATGTCCTGATAAAAGGTGTTGATGACGGTGTAACAACCAACAAACAGCAAGATTACAAAGAAGCTGTCATGAACGCAAAGCTTCAGGCTATTGAAAGGGCTGGAGTCGAGATTTCATCAATAACCAAGGTTGTCAATTTTAAACTCAAGTTTGACATGGTTGAGAGCAAGGCGGAAGCTATTCTTTTACCTGGCTTTCAGGTAATGGATTTAGGGTATCAACAAGACGGGACGTATCAGGTTGTCCTTTCGGGACGGGTCAGGACGGGAGGACCTGGGTCTGAGCAAAACCTTGAAGCGCAAAAACAGCTGGATGAGCTTGGTATTCTTCTGAAAGAAAGGAGATATTCTTTAGACAAACAAATTGCCTATTATGAGGCGTTCATCAGTGATTGGTCGGGCACACCTGCTGTTGACGAGGCAAGATTGCTCCTTGAAGGTCTGCGGAAGAAGCAGCGTGAACTAGAAAGGAAACTTCCCGAGAAGACAGGCCTAAAGGTACAAGTTAGCATTAAAGGAAAAATTTCGGGGCCGTTAAAAGTTGGGCCAAATTGGATTCACCATACTGTGAGATGTTCTGTAAAGAGCGATGAAATAAAAGATCTAAACTTGACAAAGTCTTATAGCTGGCAGAACCAGTCGCTCGGTGGTAGACGGTATAGAGTCTGGCAAAAGAAACCCCTCCCTCCTCAGGAGGTCATACTCAATATTGAATACGGAATGTGGGAAGAGGTTCTGCCAGGAGAAAAAGGAAGAGGGAGATGGTCAAGGCACAGCAGAGAGAAGGTACCGGTAAACCTACGATTGGGCCAGATGACCTATGTTTACGTTGGCATTCCCATCGACGGTACCGATTTAGGAAACCTTACGACTGAGATCAAATACTACGACTGAGATCAAATACAAATAGCGTCGTCGGAAAAGTGGGAGGGGTGAACATTATATGGATAGCACAACGACAAGATAGTGTCATAACATCGTAAAAGCTGAAGCCGTCGCCTCAGACTCAAGCGTACTGGTATTAATCTCGAATCAAGCCAGGTCAAAGATAATGCCATGTTATCTCTGTTTTCGACTATCCTCAAAATGTGAAGATAAGATTCTGTTATCTTTAATCCGAACCGCGCCAGAAGAAGCCCATTCAGACAACCCCACTGCTTTCCTGCCGAAGTCTAATAGTCTTCCCTATAACATCACCAGCACTGCTATTGTGCGTCCTTATTGGCCCCTGAAATACTTCTTGTTGAGGATACACCTATACGAACACGAAACAAAGATCAAGTAGACACCATAGGAGAGACAAGGTCATACGGTGATGCTATACGATCTGTTACATGATGCTTTTACTAGTACCACCCATCTGCAAGCCATGAGCTATTAGCGTCTGTGGGGCTCCCAGAGCCTCGTATTCGCCTCCAATGGCTTTACTCCATACCCAAGCATGCCTCATAAAAAGCGTCCATTCTGGGCGCAATTATCGCTCCATTCAGCCACCAGCTACTATCATGGTCGTTCAGCTTATTTTAGACCCTCCAATTATACAGAATCCCATGTTGAACAACTAACCGCAGTTTACATGCCAGACACAAATTGGCCCAGATCGGCTTTGCCGCATCCATGGATCAGTCTGGCATTCAGGCACCCGCCGGCCAGAAAAGGTCAAAGTTTCAAACTTCCAGATTTATCGCCTTAGGGTACCATAGTATGAGCAGGGAGGTATGTTTCGATGTCATTTATTATAGGGCTAGTCATCTAACTTGCTGGGCCATTTGGTATTCAACGCCACCAAAGGAGGTGATGCGATGGCGAAGCAATAGGAAGAAACTGTAAGTAAGACTTCTTACCCTTTTGCGGCAGTCGGTCATTACGATCGGCTGCTTTTTTACGTTCGCGCCATTTTAGGCGCAGCTTCGAGACGTTAATCGTCTCCCCTTCGGCCACCAGATACTGGCGCCATTGAGCGTTATTTCTCAGACCCATCATTTGTACATGTTTCGATTTCAACCAGACTTCAAAAGGAGGTGCCAAAATGTGGAACGCACCAGCAAAAGAAAGACTGGCAAGAATACCCAAGCTGTACCAAACCGAAAACATTCCTCTCAAAGACAAGCTAATTTACCTGCATTTCTTTATCGGAGGGTGTGACTGGTACGTCGCGGAATTTGATGGACACGATCTCTTTTGGGGCTTTGCGATCCTGAATAACGACCTTCAGAATGCCGAATGGGGTTACATTTCGTTCAACGAGCTAAAAGCAATCAGAATACACGGCTGCCTTGAAATTGATTGCGAGCTTGAAGAGTTCTGGCAGGTACGAAAGGCCTCTGACATTGACAAGATCAGGATAACTCACGGCTGGCTCACGGAGGCAAAGGCACCGTTGGCCTTATCTAAAAGGAGGGCATGATGGCATACACACCAGAGTTAAGTCAGAAACACAGTGGAACATTAAGACGCATTGCGTGGGCTCTAAAGATGCCTATGACTCAAGCCATTGAGAAGGTCTTTGACCAGATCGTGAAGGTGATGGACAGCAAGATGGTTTGCGGAGCATGCAAGGATAACAGTTTTTGCAGCCAATGCATCTTTAATCACAAATAACTCTAATTAGCCCGAAGCACGAGGAGCCTCTGGAAGCAATTCTGGGGGCTTTTTGCGTGAAAAGGAGGCAACCAAAATGACCATAGGCATAATAGGAGCACGAAAATACAGAGACAGACAATCGGTTATAGACCTCGTCAGAACTCTCCCAAGTAATTTGGTGATCATTACGAGTTCTTGTCGTGGTGTCTGTACATGGACAGCGACCGAAGCCAAGGCCCGTGGCCTTCAGGTAATAGTTTTTTCACCGGATCTGCAGGGAGTTGATTCGAAATTCGAAGTGGCTAAAAGATATTATGAACGGAACCGCAAACTCATAGAGGCGTGCAAAGTTGTTCATGCTTTTATCAGTAAAGAAGGCGGTTTCACCGGTGGGACAAAGTTCGAGGTTGAATACGCCAGAAGGCTGGGAAAGCCAGTGGAGCTTCACTGGGAGAACGGAATCTCTGAAAGGATCTACCAGTACTCACTCTCATTGACACAGAATGGAAAACCATTCTTCTGTGCCTGGGAGGATTTCTTTGTGAAGACCTTTGCTTAGTCTGGCATGAAGATTGACACACCAGAACTATTCCAAATCAATTGACCATCCTTGCCAGCCTGGATCTCTCTAAATACCCCAACACAAACCCATTAACCAAACCAAGATCGTGCCTTACACGGCCTCTCTGGAGGTCAGATGGCCATCTATTACTACAAAGGAGGTGCAAAGCCATGAAAGCGGTAGGATACATCAGGGTGAGCACTGAGGGCCAAGCCAAGGACGGAGTGAGCTTGGACAATCAGGAGGCTAAAATCAAGGCCTACGCCGACTTGAAGGATCTTGACCTCGTGGAAATCATAGAGGACGCTGGTATATCAGCAAAGAACCTGAACAGGCCAGGCGTCCAAAAGGTGTTGACGATGGCGCGTCGAAAGGAAGTTGAAGCGGTTGTAGTTTACAAACTTGACCGCATCTTTCGGTCAACCGTAGACGCCTTGGAAACTACAAAGAAGTTTGACAAGTGGGGGGTGGCATTTCATTCCATTCACGAGACCCTTGACACTCAATCCGCTATGGGGCGGTTTTTCTTTACGCTCACCGCCGCATTAGGGGAGATGGAACGCAAAATTATTGGAGAGAGAACAAAGGCAGCGCTGAAACACCTACGGATTAACGGCAAAAAGACCGGCGGAGATGTTCCTCTTGGCTATTGCCTGGATACAGATGGCCAGACCCTGATACAAGTTCCCAAAGAACAAGAGGTGATCCGGCTCATTAAGAAGTTGAGACGCAAGGGATGTTCGCTGAGGTCTATTTGTCGAGAGCTTGAGACACGAGGTCATTTGACAAAGACCGGAAAGGCCAAGTGGCAGGCTCAATCAATCGCACAAATCTTAAAACGGCCAGCTCGATAGCAGTCCAAAACCAATGCCACAAGCAAAAACTGTCAAGCATCGGTCTAAAGTATATTTAAGGCCTTTTTTAACTTTTTTTGAAGCTCGGACCACTCATGGGCCGGCAACTCTGTTTTCTTCTTTATTAACATTCCCACAATTTCCTTATACGACATTTCTTCTCGTGCCCTCTCTATCCTCTTAATCTCATCTGCTTTTCTCTCTGCCATATATTGGTCGTATTTTTGTTTCTGTTGTTCTGTGATAACCCCTTCATCTGCCGTGCTTTTTTCCTTAAAGAGTTCTTCAGGGAGTTCCTTAATTTCACATTTAGGGTTAACGAAAAGAGCTGTGTTATGGGCTGTTTTCTCAATATAGATACAGCTTTTCCCAGACTTCAACTTCCAGATTTCCATTTTACCCCTCCTTGCTCTTACCGAATCGCTCAAACCTCTCCTGTGATACCTACAAGTAGTTTATTTAAGCGTTTATGTCAAGCTCTTGGGATCAGGACTTCCCCCAATTTTTGGGGGAACTTGTGCTTGGGATATGTTTCTGTCATACATCGACCTAAGCCCCACAAAGAGCAAGAAAAAGAACTTCCCGCCGCCAGCAGCGGAGTTTCACAAGGTGTATACTCTTTGTAGGACCTCACCCTGAACCCTTTTCCCAGAGAGATGGAACTATCCGACAACTCCGCCACAAGCAGCGGGATCGATAGTGACCAAGCGCCTCGTCACATAAATTGTTCAACTATTTGCAATTCAACAGAATATCTGATAGACGATTCAGGAGGTGTGAGCTCATGGACGATGACTTTGATGCAGAAGATGCTGCTCTAGTCGGTGGATTTCTGGGAATGGTGGAAGAGGAAGATGAGGAAGAAAGGAAACGCAGAAAGCTGGAGAAGGAAACCTTGGGCTTGGACGACACGGAAAAGGAATATGACGAGGAAGATTATTGACTTTATGCATGAAGAGCTTAAAGCCTTGTAAATAACAGGGACAGCCGATGCCCTTAAGCGAAGCCGACACCAGAGCCAAATTCATTGACCCCGCCCTTCACAAGTGCGGATGGACTGAAGACCTAATCCGGCGCGAGGAGACGGCCGGAAGCATCGAGGTCATTGGCGGTAAAGCGCGTCGCCGTTCCAAGGGAAGGATCGACTATGTTCTTAGGGTGAAGGTCAACCCCAACACGCAGCCAGTAGCTGTGGCCCTAATAGAAGCAAAGAAAGATACCCTGCCCCCCGGTCATGGTCTGGATCAGGCCAAGGGCTATACCAAATGCAGGCTCATGGCTGTGCCTTTCGTCTTCTCCTCGAACGGCCACCAGTTTGTGATGTTCGACAACATTACGGGTTTGACCTCGGCACCAAGTCCTATGACCGAGTTCCCGTCGCCTGGAGAACTGCGCGCCCGCTATGAGGAAGGCATCGGGTTCAACCTTGAGGATCCTGTCGCAAAGCCACTCCTCACGCCATACGCCGGAGGCGAGGCAACGCGCCGCTACTATCAGGACGCGGCGATCCGTGCGACAATGCAGAAAATTGCGCAGTGTGAACTCAAGAAGGAGCCAAGGCGGGCTCTCTTATCTTTGGCAACGGGATCGGGAAAGACCTTCATTGCGGTCAACCTCTTAAAACGCATAGGCGATGCAGGCCAACTCAAACGGGCACTCTTCGTTTGTGATAGGGACGAATTAAGGACACAGGGACTCAAAGCCTTCCAGAATGTCTTCGGTTCAGACGCGGCCGAAGTCTACCGTAAGTCTGATGGCACAAACAATGCCAAGAACGCTCGCGTTCACATCGCCACATACCAGACCTTAGGCGTAGACACCGACGAGGGCGACGCCAGTTTCCTGACAACCCACTACCCCGAGAACCACTTCACACATGTCGTAATCGATGAATGCCACCGCTCGGCCTGGGGAAAATGGTCACAAGTGCTTACCAGAAATGATAAGGCTGTGCTCATAGGTCTCACCGCCACGCCCCGCGAGTTCAAGATAAAGGAAGAGACGAAGGAAGCCGAAGCAGACACCGAGATTACCGCGAATAACATCAAATTCTTCGGAGGACCTGTCTATGAATATGATATGGTTCAGGCGATCGAGGATGGCTATTTGGCCGCCTGTGAAATTCAAAAAGGCCGTGTGAATCTTGATGACACCGGTATCACCGTAGAGCAGATCATAGCCCTGAACCCGGTGGACGCAATCACCGGGCAACCCGTCTCAGAAGAGCAGATTCGCGAGCGCTACGAGAAGACAGAATATGAAGATCGTATTCGCCTTCCTGACCGCGTCCTCGCTATGTGCCAAGACTTGTTCAAATACCTTTTGGACACTGGGGGCCCGGAGCAGAAGACTATCATCTTTTGTGCGCGAGATCGTCATGCAGACGATGTGGGTGTACAGATGAACAACCTGTATGCCAAGTGGTGTTCTGATAACGCAAGAGAGCGTCTTGACCCTTACGCCTTCAAATGTACGGCCGCTGCAAGTGGTAACGACCAACTGCCTGATCTTCGTGGATCATCTCGAAGCCACTTCATCGCCACCACGGTAGACCTCCTTTCGACGGGTGTGGATGTTCCTTGTGTCCAGAACATCGTGTTTTTCAAGTACCTCAAATCTCCGATCAGCTTCCACCAGATGGTTGGACGGGGAACACGCATCGATCTGCCCACGGGTAAGCTCATGTTCCGAGTTTACGATTACACAGACGCGACGAGGCTTTTCGGTGAGGATTTCGTCGTTAAGCCGCCTCGAATTTCCACTGGAACGGGAACACCACCGATAGAACCTCCCGAGCCTCCCATCAGCGTGGAGGGCTTTGATGTGCACATCACAGACGCAGGTAAGTACATCGTCACAGATGTGGACGGCAAACTCACACCAGTTACTGTCGAGGAGTACAAGGCGCGGGTGGCGACAAGGCTCATAGATGAGGCAAATAGCCTTGAGGAATTCCGCGAACTCTGGGTCGATCCTCCGTCTCGTCAGGAGCTAATTGACACACTCGTGACCTCGGGCTGTTCCCCTTCCGTTGTCAGGATGGTGGACGATAGAGAAGAATATGACCTATACGATGTTCTGGCCGAGCTTGGATGGGGCATGAGTCCACGAACCCGCAGCGACAGGGCATCGGCCTTCACATACAAACAAGAGGACTGGTTGCATGATCTCCCGGCTGAGACAGGAGCGACGATCAGGGCCATTGCCAGCCAGTTCGAACGCGGTGGTACGGAAGGGTTGGAAAACCCACAGATCTTTCAGACGCCAGAGGTTAAGGAAGCCGGGGGGTTGGCGGCCCTTATGGTGTCAGGGAAGCCTGCAGACCTGTTGCGTGAGACCAAGGTGAGGATGTTTGCGGCATGACAGATTTACCTGCTCAGAAACTACTGGCGAAGAGCGGGTTGCCCAAGGGTTGGCAGCTAGCTCGTTTAGGTGACATATCGGAGATCATCTCTGGACAATCACCTCCAGGTTCGACCTACAGGAGTAGTCCAGAGGGGCTTCCCTTCTTCCAGGGTAAGGCTGATTTCGGGCTGATTCACCCAATCGCACGAGTTTGGTGCATTGAACCCAACAAGATTGCTTTGCCCGGAGACATTTTGATTTCGGTTCGTGCGCCTGTTGGTCCAACGAATGTAGCAAATGTGAAGTGCTGTATTGGGCGTGGACTGGCGGCCATTCGGTGTGGAAAGGAGGCAGATCGAGATCTTATCCTTTATGCGCTCAGGATGTTTGAGGCAGAACTGGCGGACAAAGGAACGGGAAGCACTTTTGAAGCCATCAACAGGGCTGATCTTGTAAAACTTGAAATCCCACTCCCACCCATTGCCGAGCAGAAACGCATCTCAGCGATCCTAAACGAGCAGATGGCAGCCGTTGAGATAGCGAGAAAGGCGGCAGAAGATGAACTGGCAACCATCAATGCCCTGCCAGCTTCTATACTGAGTCAGGCCTTTGCGGGGAAGCTATGAGATGGCGAAGAAAAAGAATGTAAACAACAACGGTCGCAGATTGGCAACTCAACAATCGGTTGACCAGGCCGTCAAGTCTGTCTGCGACATCATGCGCCGAGGAAACTGTGCCGGAGCGCTTCAGTATGTCCCTGAACTCACCTGGATTCTTTTTCTGCGTATTCTCAATGAACGCGAGGAACGCGAGGCTCAGGAGGCGGAAGCCGTTGGCATTCCATTCAAGCCATCTTTAGAGCCACCCTTCCGCTGGTGCGACTGGGCAGCACCGTTTGACGAGGAAAACATAGTTAGTGTGGACGGAACATCCAAACCCCAAGGCTGGAGGCGTCAAGAACTCCACGAAGGTGCAATGGGGGCTTTCTTTTCCTTTGTCAATGGTTCATTGGATGCCGACAATAATCTTGTTGGCCTTCTGCCTTACCTTAAAGGTCTCAAGGAAAAGCCCCAGGCCACGCCCCGTCAGAAGGTAATCAGCGAAGTCATGACTGGTGTGGAGCGCGTCAGGATCGACACTGAGCGGAACCTTTTGGATGTTCTTGACAAAGTCCATGAGATTAGCGCCGAGGCAGTCGATCCAACCCATGTCTTCACTCTATCGCAGGTTTACGAGGGTCTGCTCCTTAAGATGGGAGAAAAGGGAAACGACGGCGGGCAATTCTTCACGCCCCGAGAAGTCATACGGGCCATGGTTCGGACTATCAACCCTCAGATCTACGACGCCATCTATGACCCCGGCTGTGGGACCGGTGGCTTCTTGGCCCAGAGCTTTGACCACATCAGAGAAAGCCTCGGCGACAAAGCTACCGCCGAACAGCTGGAGACTCTTAAGGAGCGAACTTTTTGGGGCCGAGAAAAGGAGAACCTCATCTATCCAATTGGCCTGGCGAACTTGGTCCTCCATGGAATCGACAAACCAAATCTGTGGCACGGTAACACTCTCACCGGAGAGGAAATCTATGGTGGCCTGTTCGACGGGGCTCCTCCGCTTTTTGATATAGTGCTAACTAATCCACCCTTCGGGGGGAAGGAAGGCAAGGAAGCCCAGACGAACTTTGACTACAAGACAAGTTCTACACAGGCCCTTTTCCTCCAGCATGTGATTCGCAACCTTAAGGATGGCGGGCACTGTGGTATAGTTCTTGACGAGGGCCTGCTCTTTCGAATCAGCCAGGATGCCTTTGTCAAAACGAAGAAGAAGCTGCTGGATGACTGTAATCTTTGGTGCATCGTGAGCCTTGCTGGCGGGGTGTTCACGGCGGCAGGAGCGGGTGTTAAGACAAATCTCCTTTTCTTCACGAAAGGAAAACCCACTCGAAAAATCTGGTATTATGATCTCACCGACATAAAGGTTCGCAAGAAAACTCCACTCACTATTCAGCATTTCGACGACTTCTTCAAACTACTTCCTAAACGAGCCAAAAGCGAACTTTCGTGGATTGTGGATATGGACGAGCGAAAGAAGGTCGCCGCTGACGAGGCCCGGCCTTTTAATGAAGAGGCGACCCGCAAAAAGCGAGAAGCGGCTCAGTGGAAGGACCGGTTGAAGGCACTAAAAAAGGCCACGCCTCGGGACAATAATTCTATCGAGGACGCCGAGGAGAAAGTCAAAGCGGCCACAAAGGAAGCCAAGGAAGCCGCTAACAAAGCTAAAGAAATCGAGTACGCGGTATACGACCTCAAGGCCGTGAACCCAAACAAGAAACCCGTGGTCGACACTCGCACCCCGGAACAACTCCTCGATATCATCGAGGCCAAGGGGAAAGAAATCTCCAAGGCACTGGCGGTTCTCAGGGGTAGATGACCAAGGCGACGACATCCAACTTCAGCGAGCAAACAACATACCATGTGAATTTGACAGACAACAAGATCAAGCTCGTTGATTCATAACTACCAAGTCCTCGGCATCGACCACAAAAAGAGAGTCTACTCAACATTTAATGTCTTGTTCTTAATGAAACAGTGTAAGAACTATGAAAAAAGCATTTATTTGTTACTCATCTCAAGATAAACCTTTTGCTTATGACCTTGCGATAAACTTAAGACGCTGCGGTATTAAGGTTTGGTTTGATAGTTGGGAGATAAAGGTGGGTGATTCATTACATGACAAAATTTCACAAGGGCTTGATAGCTCTGATTATCTTATTGCAGTTATAAGCACCTTCTCAATTAAATCGGATTGGGTAAAAAGAGAGTTGAATTCGGCACTTGCTACGGAGTTGGCACGAAAAGTAAAAAAGGTTCTACCTGTCGTACTTGATATTGACAGAAATGATCTACCCCCTTTCCTCCAAGATCGAAAATTCGCGGATTTTCGGCTTGATCCCACAGCTGCCTTTAGAGACCTTTATGAAGCTATCAACGGTCACAGAAACGAAACGATTGCTTTTGTATCAAGAAACATTTTGCTCCCTGTCGATCGAATCGTAAAGGGGCTCGATAAATATGCTAAATACGCTCTTGAAATGTTTGTTGTTTCAGCAGACAATCCAGAAGGTATAGGTTTCGTAGAAGAGAGCACTCCAACACGCAGTGTTTATGAGGCAGAACAGGATCTTCAGCGTACCGTGAGCGGATTTGCCACTTTAAATGCATATGGTGTTATTACAACAGTTATTGATGTATGGAAGTACGAAGGAACTATTAAATACTATCGTTGTGCTGCACAGTTAACTAAAATAGGTTATGCAGTCGCCCAGGAAATTGGAATTGAAGAGATAAAAGCAATAAGATTAGATTTGTTACCCTATCACATAGAAGAGGAACATGGACTCTCATATTCACCAGCAACGACTTACTGAATACAAGGCATTAAGAGATGAAATACTGCAAATCTCTCGTGTGATAATGCATTTTATCTTGGCCACAATTACGGTTGTATCTGCTTTCATTGGTCTGTCTTTTCATGTGAGTTCCCCCTGGCCTTCTCTTATCGGCACCTTTTTCGCTTTTTGTTCACTTCTTTACATAAAGAGCCGTGCGCTTGGAATGGCTAAAATGGGAACTTACATCTCATTGGCACTTGAGTCTCAACTCGAAGCAGTTAACTGGGAAACCTTTACGCGCAAATCAAAAGGCACTCGTGGGCGTGACCGCCTTGGAACATACGCAACGCTCGGCGTATACACGCTAATGTATGTTGCATCACTTCTCTCCTTCGACTACCTCTTTTTGTCTCGTGATACCCCGATTAATGGCAGTTTTTTGTTTGCGAACATATCATCACTAATTGTCATCACATTATCGTGGATAATGTATCGAATCGATGTTCGTCCTTGGTATGTTAAGAAGATGGAAGAGGATTGGAAGCTTTACAATAATTGTGCTATTGAACAAGGGGAGGATTCAAAATGAGTGCAAAGCAGAATGTGTTTGCCACTCTATGCAGGATCTCAGCACCCTAAAAAACAGCAGGATACCCCAGGAAATCATCAATCCCTCAATCATACCCTTAGCCTTATCTCATGATATGAAACCCTAAACTTCCGTCTACTTCCCCTAATTCTTCTTCTCACAGTATTCAGCCTGACGAGCAGTGTTCGAACACCTGGTTGGTCGGGCATCATTCAGGCACATCTTAATTCGGACTGTCCCATTTCTCTGCAATTCTTAGCTTTCTCGCCCTGTTCTGGGCTTCTTCCTTTGCATTCTTGATGCTGGCCTCCAATGTGATTAGAAATGCGAGAAAATGATCCAGCTCTTGCTGGTCGTTGCTCTTCAAAACATCTACAACAAGGTCACCAAAACCCCTTGCCAATGAATCAAATCTGTCCTGCACGATGTCCCCCTGATTGCGACCCCTAGTGCAACAAAAGCCTGAATTCCTCTGTTATCCCCTTCGACTTCAGATATTTCAAGAAGATGCCAACGGCCTTTTCTGGAGGGTCAACCCATTTAGCCAATTTTTTGGCGTCATGTTTTGTGGCTTCTTCTTGCAGAAAGCGCTCTATCTCATTCCGCATCAGAGCCTCGTCCACATTCGAGGCTGCTTCCTCAATGAGAAAGTAAGTGAGCGCTCGTCTTATGTCATCTAAAACCATATTCTTGCCCACTGCTGGTTCCTCCGGCCTTATCCTATACAACCATACAAACCATGAATCAAGCATATCACAAGCCTTCTTGATCAACATCGCTGATTCCCTCCCACTATTAAACTAACCTCCTTCTGGGTGAGGACCTTATTCCGAAGTATCCTTCCAAGGACCGGAATTAACTAACCTCGTAGTAAGCAGAGGGCTAGTTTTTCCCTCAAATAAATCGTAAAGGAGGACTATCGTATGAGCAATATAAAGGACAAAATATTCAGCATTGGAGAGGCTGCACGAATGAGCGGTGTCTCTATTAAACAGATCCGCCACTGGGAAGACAAAGGATACATCCCTACGTCTGATCGAGTGGTCTGCGGAGAAAGGTCATATCGGAAGTACGGCCACAGCGACCTGGAACTAATCCAGGCGATCAAGGCCTATTTGGATGAGGGTTACACCCTTCCCGTTGCCGCGAAACTGGCGGCAGAAAAAATATCAACTAAAGGAGGGCGTCAAAGATGAAAAATATGCGAAAAAAGAACGGTACCAAGATTTGCCCCTTCTTGGACCAACAATGTCTGAGAACGGGCTGTCAAACTTATAACGAAATCCTGAATGAATGTAATATCAGTGTTCTTCCTTACAACTTATTCCGCTTGGCAGAAGTCGTTAAGCAGTCTTTACATGATCAGGACAAAAAATAACCCATAATTTTGAAAAACAGTGTGGGTTAGGCAGGGTTCGCCACCTTGGCCGAAAGAAGTGCCTCTCCACTTTCCACCCACACTGAATTCATAAAGTGAGAGGCTAACAAGAGAGGATATTATGCCAGCACGGAGGTTAGAACATTTTGAGAAACTATATACGAGCAAAGAATATGCGTTGGATCAGTACTACAGCCAACCAGGAGTTAAAAAGATTCACAATTACTCGCCCGTCGAGAGAAAGAAAGATGGATATGTTCCTGAAAGAAATGAGCACAAGAACAAGCCTATCGATGGACAGTTTTTGGCATTAAGCTACAACAAATTCTTTAAGAACGAGGGACTAATGAAAAAAATCGCAAATAAGACCGGACTGCTACTCGTACTCTTGCAGAATGTGGTGGACTGGAACAAAAACGAAAAGCTCAACCTTTATCAAGAATACTTTGTCAAACGAAAGCTGTTGGTTGCTTCAATATCCAGGGTTCAACTGGCAAGAATGTTCGGCAAAGAAAAAAGGCGAATAACGGTATGGGCCAACGTCCTTGAAAAAGATGGCATATTGAAGATCGAGCGCATTCCTTGTGAGGAGGACGATGACCGGAGGATCAAGTACAACGTCTATATTCTTGGCGAGGTTAATGATGATGGAACTTACACATATTATTACGAAACCGCATGGTGATGCCAAACTTTGGTCAAGTTCTATACCATTTTC
>SDBT01005573.1_pt1 | contig 21088 bp, 19 predicted proteins | sample 2277101 | NCBI WGS metagenome assembly SDBT01 (sample SAMN10404973, study PRJNA504765) | marine sediment metagenome | isolation source: marine sediment core GS10_PC15, 103 cmbsf | place: Arctic Ocean: Southern Knipovich Ridge | collected 2010
GAGGAGCTTAAAAAATGCTTGATAGAATAGCCAATGGTCAGGTAATATTGTTTATAAAGCATTGTAAGCTTAATATTATCTTGAGGTATTGAGGATGAGATGTTTGAGGAGATGAGGGATTAAGAAAATGTTTGAATTAATTAAAAATATAATATTTTTCTGTATTTTTTTAGCATTGGGGATAACAAGCTTGATACTAAGTAAGGCTTTAAAAAATGCCTTAAAGGAGATAAAAGAATCAGGAGGAAGAGTTAATATCCAAACGGTAGATTTTAAATTGATTTTTAAATGGTTGCTTAGTTTGAGCATTTCATCGACAATTGGAGGATTCATTTCAGCTATTTATGTAGTAATTACTATATATCAGATTATTTTTTAATAACTAAATAATTCGCTTACTGAAACTCGGACAGAGAATGCTATAGAAATAAACAAAGCCATTGAAAAAACCGCTTTTTGTATAAACCCGGACATAAAAAATAAAGGTCAATTCCAAAGTAGAAATTTGTTAATGACAACACATTTTATTTGATATTATTTATACTGGTGTTATAATGGTTAATAACAATACATATTACACAAAAGGTGATGTTATGAAGAAAAACCGCAAAATACCGGTAGTTTTAGATCCAGAAGAGATTAAGGCTATAAAAGAAGCTCCAAATGCCCGTTACAGATCAGGCGCCAGGGATAAGGCAATTATTAACCTGGTACTCAATACCGGCCTTAGAGTAGATGAGGTTATTAACCTGAAGCTAGAAAATATAGACCTTAAGAATAAGGTCGTAACCCTGGATCATGCTAAAAATGACAGTTTTGGTAATATAGTCTTTAATAGTGATGAGGTTGTTAGACTGATAAGGAACTGGTTATCTGTAAGGCCTAAGAGTGAATGGCTATTTTGCACCATAACAAAGAAAAAGAAAATAGCAGATAAGGGCATTACAAAGCCCGGTGGCAAGCTATCCAGACATAACCTTACCGGCATGATCAAACAAAGGGCTAAAAGAGCCGGGATCACAAAAACAATAGGCTTTCATACCCTTAGACATACTTATGCAACTTGGCTATATATCAATAGCCATGATATTGAGAATGTAAGACAGCAATTAAGGCACAAAAGTATTACCTCAACTACTATCTATACCCAGACAGCATGGCAGTTTGAAGGCCATAAAGCTTTAAATGGATTCCAGTTATAACCAATACAGGATCCGGGAGCGACTTATAGAAGCCATTGTAGAGCGTTGTTTTAGCGGGTGTTTACATAGCATTATTGGATTTTATATAAATTTCAAGAAGGGAGTGAAAAGTTGAAAAATAAAGAGCAATGGGATAATTTTGGAAGGGAAATATATGATATACGAAACCGTTTGTTAAAAGCCGAAGTTAAATATCAGAAACTTTTACCTAAAACAAAACTGGTAAAATTAACAAGGGCTTTAAAACTCCTGGACGATTTCCGTAGTATAGCAGAGGACGAGATGTTTAGCCGTGGGGGTCCACAGAATACAAAGGTGTGGTATCCGGGGTACTAAAAATAAACAGATAGCTAAATCATTCACTTACCGAAACCTGGACAGATGAGATGTTTGAGGAGAAAGGAATTAATTAAATGAGTATTAATTTTGGAATTGTTTTAATAATAATAAGTCTTATTCAGTTTGGCTATGCAGGTTACTTTTTTTATAATTCTAAAAAAGAACTAAAAGGATTAAATAAACTAACCAAAAATGATATGCCAAGAAGATGGTCCATGAGACCTGAAATAGGGGTAGGAGATAATTTTACGGAAGTAACTAAGAAGTTTAATATGTATATTGATGATATTAAGAAAACAAATAGAAATATAAATTCTGGTTCCGGAATTGTTACAATATTTTCAGCAGTTGCAACTCTGATTTCAGGAATATTTTTAATTATAATTAAATAATAAATCGTTAATAAAATAATATCGCTTACCAAAACCTAGACAGATGAGATATTTAAGGAAAACAGGACTTTAATCTCACAGATTGACGGCCGTTAATAACGGTGAAAAAACGGTAGTTTAAAAGTATTTTATTGGTAGCTAATAAGTGTGATAATAAATGAGAAAAACACGTTGGGAATGAATAAAGAAATCTCTGTTAAAACAGCAGAATAACAGCATTATAGAAGGTGGTAACTATAGAGAGACTACCTGTAATGCTACAGGAGTGAGTAAGCCTACTTTTTATAGTTGGTTACAGCGTGGTGCTATAGCACTAAGGCTTAAAGAAAAAGAAAAAAAAGTACCAGAAAATGAAAAACTATTTCTACAATTTCTACAGTTAATTAAGCAGGCCATCGTAAACTATTAAAAATAACTTCTAGGCTATTGTAGAGTGATTGTAGACTATTGTAGAGCCTATTTTTTTTAGAAATATAAAGGATATTGCCTGCTCTAATTGCGCATATTCCATTTTATACACTACAGGCACATATAGACGGTATACGATGGTGTCACATAGTAGGAAACGAAAAAGTATGGTTTAAAAGATTTGGGATAGTACAAAACTATAACAAAAACAGTAGCATTTTATTTCTATCCCAAATATTGTTTTATTTATTTTACAGTTCTTTAAATTAAAATTATTTTAGATGGAAGTGCATTAAGTAAACTGTATTGTTTTATAGAATAAAACTTATTGATAAAGTAATACCTGTTTGACACATTGTTTATACAAACAGGGATCTTTATTGTATAATTTTGTAAATAATCCATTTTTTAGTAGCAAAGTTTAATTTAGTCTGATTATGCTATATAATAATACATAATTCTTTTACTAATTAATCTTATTATAAACATAATGGGTAAAATAAACGGAATATCAAATCTTGAAGCAAATATATTATTAGTTGTATGGGACAAGGGCAAGGTTACTACTAGGGAAGTGCATGAAGTCTTTTTAAAGAAAGAACTAAAAGAAAAAGATGCAAATTTTACTCCTTATACCACTATAATGTCCACACTGAATAGTCTCGGAAGAAAAAATATCTTAAAAGTAAATCAATCCCAAAAAACGTATTTTTATTCAGCAGGGCTAAGCAGAAAAGAGCTAGCCAAATTTATAATTCAATCAGTGGCAGAAAAGCTATTATAAAAGTAGTATAGAATAAACTATTAATATAATAGTAATAATGAATAATAAATGGATGAAATAATAATTAATGGTTTATTCTTTTTATCCTTTTTAGTAATCGGAATAAGTAGCTGGGTCTTACATTGCAAAATGCGAAGAGAACTTAATAAATTAAAAGAAGATTTTGAAATGTCAAAGGAAGAAGCAATGAAATATACAATTCTAACACCATTGTTTTATTTCAAGTCATTTAATATTTACTCAATTATTTTATATTTTGCATCTGCTGGAATTTTTTTATATTTTTTTATTAAGGGTTTATATTTTTCTTAAACTTTACAAGGTTAATTAACTATGTTTCAAAAAAAAATAGAGGAATTGACTTTAGAAGACATTAATAAACTAGTATTTGTTAGAAAAGAAAGAGAAAACTTACATCTAGAGTATAAAAGTGATATATCTAACTCAAATAGGGATAAGAAGGAATTTTTAAAAGATATTTCAGGTTTTGCAAATGCTGGAGGAGGTTTTTTAATAATTGGAATTACAGAGAATAAGGGTCTGCCAGATGGTATCTGTGGGACTGATATGGAAATTGGTAGTCAGAAAATTGATGAGTGGATTAATAATGTTTTGATATCAAACCTTGATCCAAAAATTTTTTATGAATTAAAAATAATAACTGGTATAGAAGATGACAAAATATTAATTATTATTCATATTCCAGAAAGTAAAAAGAAACCACATATGGTAACTTTAGATGATAGAAATAATTATTTTGTCCGACACAATACATCAGTAAATACAGCTACGCATATTGAGGTAAGAGAGATGTTTGAATATTCTAATAGAATAACAAAAAGACTGGAACAATTTCTAGAAAGAAAAAATCTATTTGATGACAGGAATCCAAACTTTGGCTTAAATGATAACATCACTCATCTATACAATAGGTTTTTTCAAGACAGAAACCTGAAAACCCCATTTATTATATTTAGCTTTATACCCAGATATTTAGAAGACAACAGAGCTGATGTAGCATCAAAAGATTTAGGAAATTGGATAACAGATAATTTAAAAGGATATGAACCAGCCCCTCACGTAAGAATTATAAACCAAAATGACAGAATAGTTGCTTTACATGGTGCAATGTACCCAAATGTAATTTACAATATCAAAGATGATGAGGGAGATTATTATTACTGGAATTATTGTGAGTTATTAAATAATGGCTACATAGAAATTGGTCACTCTAATAGTTTATTTTATATCCATTCAAATAGTGGAAAGCCTATTTTACGCCTTACTTATTCTGTTGCATTTTTCTGGCTCATGCTGAACTTTGCAATATCTTTTTACGAAAGGATTAAATATTCTGAAGAGATAATCTTTCAATTAAGTGCAGTAAATGTAAAAGGTATTGCGCTAGGTGGATTTGGAAATAATGAGTGGGCAGAGCCATATTCTTTTAATTTTGAGGAACCACCAGTTTGCAGGGATGAGAGATTTAAATTCAATGAAAGTTTTTCTACAAAAGAGAAAAATGATGATGATTTTAAAAATATTATTAGTAGTTTTTCAAAAAAAATATCAAGAGCTTTTGGTGAAACTAAAGATAAATGTTTTGACAAGGATGGAAATATTGATAAACAAAAATTAGTTTATTTACAAAGGTAAAGTATTTTATTAGAAGAAAACGGATTTGCAATACTATATTTAGAAAAGTGTTTCAGGTGTGAGAGTGTTTTTGTAGAATTTTTATTATAGATATTATTTTTATATGCTAATGCGAAAAGGATTATATTAAATATTACTTTAATATAAAAATAATATAATTTTAAAAAGGATTAAAGAATTACTCTTTAGAATAAATAATCCAGTTTTTATTAATTGTGCGAGAGCATAATAGTATAATGTAGTAGAATAAAGTGCTTTATAAAGAAAGTTAATAGACAGTTGATGACTTTTAAAGAGAAAATAAAAAAACTGAGAGAGGTTAATGCAAGTGATAAACTTGTAGTTTTTGTTGGTGCTGGGGTATCCAAAAATTCCGGTATTCCTACCTGGAGAGAACTACTGAGACATTTTGCATCAGAATTCTTTTATGGCGAATGTAAAAAATGCAGTCACCGTAAAATAGATTGTTATACTGATGAAGGTTGTAAAGAAAATTATGATTTTTCTCAAGATGAATATCTTAAAATACCACAATATTTTTACAACATCGATAAATCAAAACAAAAGTCTCGATATCGTGAAATAATCAAGGAAACTTTAAATATAGAAGCTGAGCCTAATCTTATTAATAACTTAATAATGAAATTGTATCCAAAGCATATCATAACTACTAATTTTGATAAATTAATTGAAAAGACCCAGAACCCAAATTCAATGATGTATAAAGTTATTACTAAGGATAAAGAACTTTTAACTCAGATTAGTAATAATTATATAATCAAGATGCATGGAGATATTGATGATTTAAAAGAGATAGTCTTAAAGGAAAATGATTACTTAACTTATCAGCAGGACCATATCTTAATTGAAACTTTTATTAAAACATTGCTGTTGGATCATACTTTTTTATTTGTAGGATATAAACTAAATGATAATAATCTAAAACTACTTTTGAGTTGGATTATAGATATTGCAAAAAAACGTAAAGTAGGAAAAAACCAAAGACCAAGAAATTTTATTATATCTGAAACGAACACTGCAGATGAATATATTGAAAGATATTTTTTAGAAAACAATCTTTTTGTAATTAACCCTTTTGATTTGCCAGAAAAATTAAAAGAAAAAAATTCAGCAATTAGCTTGGATTCTTTAGGAAAAAACGTTTATACAGTATTGGATTATATTTTAGATAACAGTAATGACTATCATGCCGAAACTCTAGTTGATGTTTTATATGATAGATTTCAAATTTTTAAAAACCAAAAAAGAATATCATTTGAAAGTTTAAAATCTGAATATTTTTTTAGAGATGTCGAATATATTGATCAGTTGTTTCTATTTAAAGATAAATCTAAGTTTGAATTATTAAAAAAAGTTTTAACTGCTAATAATAAAAAGGCAAGTTTTATTAATGAAATCCTAACCAAAGCAGGAGTTAAGGGAATTGGAGTTAAATATGAGAACCAGATTCAACTCCTACATGATGTTGGCAGGGAACAGAATGTTTATTATGAGTTGATAGAATTGGAACAATCAAATAATTATGTTGAAATCCTTTCAATGACTAATGAATTAAAAGATGAAATAGTTAAAGCTTACTATCTTTATGTCTCCAATCCATATTCAGAAGATTTTAAGTCTTCTTTGGTGGAAGTTGAAAAGAGTTTAACAAATTCAAAAGATTATTTTAAATTACTTCATTTTAAATACAATATGATTAGTATTAAAAAAAGTAAAGAGGACAAACTAGATTTTGAAAGAATGCTAAACAATATCCCTAAAGCACATAAAATTACATGTTTATATCTTGAGAAAATATATGAAGGCAATTGTGACAATATTTATACATGCAATCAACTAGCTGATAAATGTGAAAAAAAATATACTAAAAAAACAGATAATATTGAATTAGGAACAATTCAAAATCATGATTTGCTTAAATTGCAGGCAATTGCATATGATTATTATTATTATTTTAAAATAAACAATTTAATGCTTGACCATTTTACTAATCCTAAAATATTTTTAGAACCATATGCAAGATCTATGCTATGTACTTATTCACCAAAAAAGGAAAGGAAAATAGATTGGTTTGGACATGATCCAATCCTAAAAGAGTATAAATTAAATTCTATAGACTTTGATATTATAATTAAACATACGAATTTAAAAAAAATAAAATTATTTTTTTCAGATTTTAATGTAAAAGAATTAATTTTTGAAGAAGGTATAAAAGTTGAAGAAAAATTTGTTAATTTATGTAATAGTATTAAGCTATTCCCAAACAGATTTTTAAATGCATATTTAAACAGTTTTCTTTATATTCTCACGAAGTGCCAACTTGATAAGGTGAAGTTAAATATTATTATTAATTCAATTTATGAACTTTTATTTAAAAATTCAGAACTAAGAGAAAAGATCCTTCCTGATATTTCTAATGAATTAATGTATTTTTTTGAATACTTTAATAATGAAAACTTAGCTAGTTTTACTAAAATACTAAATGGATTTTTAAATTGTGATATTATTAATTATTCAGAAAAGCACCATTTGAGATTAGAGAGAATCTATAGAATATTGAGGACATACTCTAATAAAGATATTCAGAAAAAAGTAAGTGGATTAATTGATAATATCAAAAAAGTAAATGAAAAAATTAAAATGATTTATTATTTACATGAATTGTTTAACGACTATGATAAATATTTATACATGATAATAGTAAAAAATAATTTAGGATTTGTAGGTTCTCGTAGTTTGTATGATTATATTGTAAAAGAATATCTAGAATATGATGAAAAAATCGAAGAACGCTTTTTTGATATATTAAAAGGAGAAGTTGATAAAAGAAAACAAAAATCTGGTGTGCGATATTCTCCTGATTGGCTAATGGACACAATTAATGATCTAATAATATTATTTTTACTAAATAGAATTAAAACTCTTAAAAAATTCGAATGCTTTGCAGAGTATTCAAAACAATTAACTTTTTTACTCAAGCCAGAAAATTTTGATTACTCAAAAATTAAGACTGAAGACTATATGTGGATGAATTTGTTGCAAGATAATAGATATATAGAAATATTTCAAAAACATAGTACTGAATTTATAAAAGATCTAAAAAAATCTGTTAGAAATGGATACGCAACTGAAGCTCAAAAGATGATATTTTACAAATATTTTTTACCAGATGAAGAAATATTCGATTATTTATGATTTTTTGATTATAAGTATTATTTTTATGTGTTTATTTAAGAAGTATTACCATAAATATTACTTTTATTTAAAAATAATATAACTTCAGAAAACTAAATATTACTTATTAGAAGAAAGAGGTGTATCAATATTGACTATGATTACGAAAAGATTACTAACAGAAATTAAAGAAATCATACAAAGTTCTAATGTAAATTTTTTACTTGGTTCTGGTGTCTCCAGTCCATTTCTCCCAGTATTAGGTGGAATTGAAAATAGAATAAACCAAGCGATTGAAGATGATGATTTAAATAGCCAAGTGGTAGGATATAAAGAGTATTTAGAAAAAGTAATGCTCCCAAATAAAAGTATTGCTTTAAATAACTTTCCAGATTACAAAAATTTCGAGTGGAATAAGAGTAGTGGTGATTGGAGAGAAAGAACAGAAGGTGAAGCTGAAGATGCCTATAAAAATACGAAAAAACCATATATTAATTTCTTTTATGTTTTAGCAAAACTTATATTAGAAAGAAAAACAACTATATTAAGCAAACAATTAAACATATTTACAACAAATATTGATATTTTTATAGAGAAGGTTTTAGAAGAACTTCGTTTGGACTACAATGATGGTTTTTCAGGGAGATTAAATCCTACCTATTCATTATCAAATTATAAAAAATCTGTTTTTCAAAGGAGTTTACATTTTGATTACAAATCAGAAATTCCTATTTTTAATATTATTAAAATACATGGTTCATTGACTTGGAAATATAATGAAGAAAAGGAAATAATTCTTTCTCCAAAACTTGATCATTTTGATAGTGATTTAGTGTCAAAAACTGGTGATGCCTTTATAAATGACTATAAAAATAATATCCTTGTAATTAATCCAGAAAATGCTAAATTTTCTGAAACTGTTCTAAATACATATTATTATGAACTACTAAGATCATATTCGAGTGAATTAGAAAGAGAAAATTCAGTATTATTTGTTATTGGGTTTTCAATGGCAGACCAGCATATAAAAGAAATTACTCAGAGAGCTGCTAAATCAAACCCGACTCTGAAAATTTTTATTTTCTCATATTCAAAAGATAATAATGAAGAAATGGAACAAAAAATGGAAATAAGAAAATTCCAAAACATACAAGTTATTGGGCCAATTTATGGGGAAGGTGAAGAAGAGTATACCTATGATTTAAAGACAATTACAGACAATCTTTTTAAAAAAATAAATTTTAAACAACGAGATGATGAAGAATAATAAAATAAACAATTCTTTAAAGAAAGAATCAATTTTTATAATTGGGTATGTTTCTTCCATTGAGGGAAAAAATGTAAAAATAAAAGTTAACAAAAATAAAAATACTTCTCACCTTTTATACAACGGAGAAATCTTAAAAAATGTTTCTGTTGGTGGATTTATCAAAATTACTAAAGGGTTTTTTGAAATAATTGGGAAAGTTGAGGGTGAGTATACAAAAACAGAAAGAATTTTTAACGAAGAGTATGAAAAAGAAGAAAATAAAATTGTTAGATATTTAGAGGTTTCTCTATTTGGTCATTTTGATGGAGATAAATTTGAACAAGGCATAAAAGAAATGCCATTGATTGACAATGAATGTTATTTATTGGATAAAAAAGAATTTAATAAATTACATCAATTTTACATGAAAAATGAAAAAACGATTTCCATTGGAGCACTAACAGAAGAGCCATCACAAGAAATAAAAATTAGTGCTAATAAACTATTTGCAAGTCATATTGGTATTTTTGGGAATACTGGGAGTGGAAAATCTAATACTTTAGCAAGGATTTATCATGAATTATTTTCTAAAATACAGAATGACAATTTCAAAAAGAACTCCAAGTTTGTAATTATTGACTTTAATGGTGAATATGGAAAAATTACAGAAAACGATGAGTCAGATGAAATTGTTACAAAAGATAAAAAAGTTTATTTCTTAGATACCAAAAAAGAATTTGAAGATATACAATCTGAGGAAAAAATTCCACTAAATGAAAAAGATTTAATAGATCTTGAACTAATATCTATTCTTGCGAATGCGACAGATAAGACACAAAAACCTTTCATAAGAAGAGCAATAGAACTTTTTAAAAGAATTCACAATAAAGATGCTGAAGAAGAAATTTTATCTCATTTTCATAATTTACTCAGATATAATCTAAAAAACATTTTATCTATGGTTGTCAAAGATAAAGCCCATACACTTCTTGATTATATGTTAATAATTTTGGGAGTTTCTGAGGGAGATAATATACAAAGACCAGAATGGCAAAACAAATATTCGTATTACATTGGAGCAAGTGGTGGCCAAATTACATTGGGAGAAATTGAAGGATTGGGTTTATACCAAAGCATTTGCAATTATAAATTTCCACAAAACGCAATATCTAAGCTCATTCATTTTTTGTATTTACAGTTAATATTTGATATTTATAACGACAAAGCACAAAATGAGCATATTGCACCAGCAGTAAACAAACTAAAAAGCAAACAAAAAGATATTGAAAAAGTATTAGATACAGAAACTGATCAATCAATCTTTCCAAGCAATATTAACTTGATAATTATTAATTTAAAAAAGGTTAATTTGGAGATTAAGAAAACCTTACCATTGATTATTGTTAAAAAATTGTACGATGAACACAAAGATAATTTTGAAGGAAAATCATTGCATATTATAATAGATGAAGCCCATAATATATTATCTAGTTTTTCAGAAAGAGAGAGTGAAACATGGAAAGACTATAGGTTGGAGACTTTTGAAGAAATTATCAAAGAAGGAAGGAAATTTAACACATTTTTAACCATTGCCAGTCAGAGGCCTTATGACGTTTCTCCAACAATAATTTCACAACTTCACAATTACTTTATTCACAGATTAATAAATGAATACGATATAAAAGCAATTGAAAAAACCGTAGCATACTTAGACAGATTGTCGTTTGAATCTATTCCAATTTTATCAGTAGGAAGTTGTTTTTTTGCTGGGCTAGCCTCAAATATACCAATAAAAGTAAGTATCAGTTTATTGGATAAAAAATATCAACCTAACAGTGAAACAATTACTTTGGAAGACATATGGCAAGAATAAGTAGTTTTGGAATGTTATTGTTTTAATTCCCTGTAAAATACCAGTAATATTACAGTTTAATAAAATGTATGATTATTTAAAAAAAAATATCAGTAAATATAAAGAAGCATCGGAAAAATATAGACCAAAGAAAATTAAGCTATTGTTTATTGCTGAATCACCCCCTTTTGTTGAAGAAGGTCAAGAACCAAGATATATCTATTTCGAAAAAATTTTTAAATATGATTTTCTTTTTAAGAGTATAGCTGAGGTATTGCTACCTGAAGATTTTTTAAAATTTAAAAATAATCTAATTGATAAAGAAAAAATATTAGTGAAGCTTAGGGATGAGGACTACTTTTTGATTGATGCTTGTGATTTTCCTGTAAATCAGTTTCCTGACGAAATAGCGGATAAAATAATTAATGAAAACTTTGAAGATTTAATTAATAATATTAAAAAGATTGCAGATGCTGATACTGAGATAGTCTTAGTGAAAGAGAATATATACAAAATCTTTTTAAAAAATAGAGAAAAAATAGACTTAAAAATCTTAAATTCAGGTTTTTCAAACACTTACAGATGGATAGGACATTACAGAGGGAAAACAGGAGCCCTGCCTTTTCCTTCAGTTGGTTGGCAAACAGAGTTCAAGGATAAGCTAAAAGAATTATTGGGGCTTGAAGCGTCTAAAACAAATCCATTTGACAAAATGGTTGGTTCAAATTCTACGATTTGGGTTAATGTAAACAGACCAACAAAAAAATTAACTATCCACACTAACCCAAAATGCGAATATGTTTTAGGCAAGAGAGAAACTAACTATAAAGGATTAGAGGAAATGAAGAGAGATGGAGGCTGGGTTAGTTTTGATAGTTTAGAAAAAGCCAAATATTACTGCAAAGGGATAGAAGCTGAAAAAGAATATGGAATAACTACTTGCTGTTAAAATAAAAGATTTTTAAATGAAAGGAAAATGCCCAAAATGTAATTCAGATAAAGTGGTACCTATATTATATGGCTATCCATCTGGAGATATGGTTGAAAAGCTAAGTAGGGGAGAAATAGAAATAGGTGGCTGTATTGTTATGCCGGATAATCCCAAATGGCACTGCAATAATTGTGAGAATGAGTGGAAATAAGACATAATATAAAAAATTCTTAAAATATAAATATTTAATCGGAAGCCCATATGGACAATAGATTAAGATTATTAATAAAATATATTATCAAGCTGATTTAAGTGTCTCAGAATGCATTCTGGTAATCATGGGGATAGGTCTGATTAAAATGTTTTTAGAGTTTTTATGATATTTCCACATTGTATTTCAGAATAATCTTCATTAGTGTGATCAGTTTAATACCTTGTTCCAAAGCTTCTTCTTTACTTATTTCTTTGCCGAATTCTTTTTTATAGATTTCTTGGAATTTCTTTATGTCTTTTTCTGAGAGCATAAATTTTTAGTTCAAACTTTGCTAAGTTACTTCTTTAGTGATGGGAATAAAATATTTTTTACATTATATCTATTTCCAAACTGGTCTGTAAAAATAACAGATGTTTTATATGTTTCACCTTTCTCTCTAATAAGAGGTTGAATCCAAAAATCTGTCCTAGCATCAGTAGTACAATGTGGAAGAATCACATAATTTCCGTAGATATCATTTTTGGGGTGTTTAACAAATATATTTCCTATAGTCTTAGGTTTGTTTACTTCTACTCTGCAAATTAAAACTTCATTATCTGTTATATTGGTTAAATACCAATCGCCTACGACTTGCATTGCTGGCTTGTTCCCTTTGGTGCCCTCAGACCACCAATTTGAGTTATCTCTATTTATAATTTTAATAGTTTTTTTAGGATACGGAAGTTTAAAGATACTATGCAACCACTTAGCAATATCTGATAGTGAAATATCAATTTTTAAAAAATCAAACATTCTTCGGTTAGATTCTACTAATACTTTTCTATAATAGGTCTTTTTATTATTTTGTATTTTGCCAATTTTTCATCAAATTCATAATTTGTTGCGGATTTAAAGTATTTTGCATTTCTGATTACTTTTTGTACTCTTGATTTATAGCCAAAAAAATATAGGATTTCTTGTACCATACATCCTACCATTTGCCTAACAAAATCAATGCTTAAGTCCAAGTCTTTTCTATTATCAAAATTATTTTCAATTTCTTTGACTACACCAGAGAGAGCGGGTAATCCATAAGTATTTGCTGTAATCATCTGTTCTATTGCATCAGCAGATTTAAGAAATTCATATAAATCTTCTACTGATTTTAATTTTCCGAAAGTTTTTCTATATCTCGGATAACGTTCAAAGAAATGTTCAAAATAAAAATCGTATGTCATATTAGCTCCTTTATAAAAATTTTCAATAATGTTACATAATTTTGAACTATATAGCTCATAAACATGTTGCCACAAAATATTTTTCCTGTCAAGAATTTTATTTTAATAACATAAAAAATGATTATAAGTATTATTTTTGTAAAAAGAATCAAAGGACTGGATTATAGATATTATTATTTAATAGAAATAATATTAATCGATATTTAGAGATATAAGCTTTTTATTGATAACCAAATGCTTGAAATATAGTGAAAGAGAAAGTACCTGCTTTATTTGCCCATATTCCGTTTATGCTCTACAGGCATATGAAGATGGTCTACGGTGGTGCTACATGGTTGATAATGATGTAGTCTGGTTTAAAAGATTTGGAATAGAACAAAACTATAACAAAAAAGATGGTATTGAAATTTAAAAAGGAATTTAGGCTTTTTAGAGATTAAGAGCTATGAATAAGCTATGATAAACTATTAAAAATAACTTCTAAATGATTGTAGGGTGGTTATAGGTTATTGTAGAGTGTTGCTTTAGGGGAAGCAAAGTTGGGCATAGGTTGGATTTAGTATTATCCAGCGATACTATACCATTTTAATAACTTTTAGAAGCCTGTAGGTAAAAAAATTAACACTTTAACTCTAACAAAATTTCTTTTATTATGTACTAAAATAGCCTTAAAACGTACCAGAATGTGATTTTAAGACACTTAAACATTAATACGCCATTCGCCTTCGGAATGACGAAAAGCAGGAGAAATTATGATTTCTTACAAAAACATTGAACTCCAAAGAATAGGCAATCAACAAAAAGGTAAAGTAAAATATACTATTGGTGGAAATGAATATTTTGCAGAGGAAGCTGTCATAAATCATTATGAAAGTTTAGGTTATAAGGCATTATGGACAGAAAATATATATTGGTGGACCCTAATGTCCTTGTTCTTTTGGGATGTTATATTTGCAAAGATAAAAGGAGCAGTAAGTATTGTTATCGATGGAGTTCAAACAGAACTTGATCCAGCTGATGAAGAATTTGAACAGCTTTTTAATCAAACAATTCATATGAATGGAATGCCAACCGACTTCTTTACCACAGAATTCTATGAAAGAAGAAAAAGCCTAATAAAGAATAAAATACAAGAACTTCAACATGGTAACCTTGAGCAAAAGATCAATGAGTCTTACAAAAATAATTATGGAAAAAACTGCAGGCCAATAGAAGATTGGAACAAATACAAAATTGATGAATTGCTAATTTCAGTACAAAGAATAGAAATGGAGAAGTTAATAAAAATACTTGAAAGACTTATCATAAATTTTAACAGTAATAGATCGGGCTTGCCTGACCTAATAGTATATGACGATAAAGATTTTTTCTTCTCAGAAGTCAAAAGTGAGAATGATAGAATTTCAGAGAACCAAAGAGATTGGCATAGTTTTTTATCAGCATCATTAGGATTTAAAGTTGAAATATTCCTTATCAATCATACCGAAGCTCAAATTGAAAAAATAAAGGCAACTGATAAACCTAGTTCTAAACAAGCAATAATTTCCTTTAGTTTTTCATCCTCTAAAAAGCAAGAGGAAGCAATAAAGTTTGTACAAGAGCAGGAATCATATTTTACACAAGGTGAGGGAAAAGACCAAATATATGGAGCAAAATTCAAAATAAATAATATAGAAAAGCTTTATACAATCCTTGATTTAACGAGCGGATGGAAAACTCAAAAAATAGAAATTGATGAAGAAATTGTCAAATCTACTGAACTAAGAAATTCGTTATGGTGTTTCCGGGAAAAAAATAAGCAAAATGCAGCTTTAGATTATTGCAAAAGAAGGGAATATGATAATAAGCTCAACAAATCCGGATGTAGAAATATTTACTTTAATGAATTAGAAAATGAAGAGTGGCAGGATTATGGATATATAGATACTAATAAAGGAGAATGGATATTTGATTACAAGAGAATAAATGAAGAAATGGAGGGAGAAATAAATAGGGTGAAGTATTGTCCAATCTTTGATACAAAGAAAGCCCGAAAACTAATAAAAAAAATCCCAGAGAAGATTAATCTAAAAATTGATGAAAATTGGGCTTTTATTTCTAATAATTACCAAAATTGGTTTTGGCATGAAAATATATGGTTAAGCACCTTTGGAGAAACTAATTTCCCTGGGTTTAGTGTAATGGTTGGTGTTCATAAACTGTCAAGGAAAGAAATAAACCAAGCAATTCGGTACTCTAAAGGGGATTACTCAACAAAAATATCTTACGGAGAACCTTCCGGAAAAACTAAAGAAAAATCGGGTTGTTTTATTGCCACAGCAGTTTACAGTGATAGTGAGGCATATCAAGTTAAAGTGTTAAGATATTTTAGAGATAACCATCTTGAGAAGAGCATCTTGGGGAAATTATTTATTGATGCCTACTATAAGATAGGCCCATCTATAGCGGAATTTATTAGAAAGCACCATTTTTTAGCGGGTTTAATAAGAAGAATATTAGCTGTAATTGTAAAAATAATCGAAAAAGTATAATGGGAAATGGATTTCATCAAAACATAAATAAGAAGGCGAAAGGGTGTTAAAGCCTTAAAATAACCTCAAATTTCAATTTTAAGCAAAAATGACCTTCAGAAACAAATAATTAAATATATAAAAAGTGGAAATTATGCCTGCGCTATTTGCGCGTATTCCATTTTATACGCTACAGGTGCATGAAGATGGTATACAATAATGTCACAGAGTAGAAAACGATACTGTATGATTTAAGAGATATAAAAAAGTACCTTTTCTAATAGAAAAAAACTAGAACAAATATACTACTAAGAGAAATTGCGGTTTTTACCGTTTAAAAGCTTTATAATTTTAAAGGATATATACATTTAATTAACTAGATCGAGTCTTAGACGGCAATATAACGCGTCTTAAAAACAATATGGACCATATACCGGGAGGCCATAGAAAAAGCCAGGCCTTTATAAAAGCACAATCCGCGCCAGTATTCTGTTAGAAATTGCAAAAAAGCATAGAGGGGGTGAGTGATTGCTAAAAATGCGATGGTTTAAGAATTTAAAAGATTAACTTAATACTGAAAGAATGTCACATCTCAACCTATTTGTGGATCACAGGGGTTAACAATAGCAGTTAGGGGAGTATCTTTACTTGGGTATTAAAATTGTATGATATCTCTTTTCTGCGCGCTTAAAGAAAACAAAAAAAAGAAAGAACAGGATTAGAAAGGCTTGATATAACAGAGTATATATTAATAATGTGATCCACAAATAGATAGAGCAATTAAAGATATTTTACCTATGTCTAGAGTAACTTTGTTGAAGTCAGTGAGATCGTTGCTTAGAAGCGATTGTGGGGAGTCTGTTCCAATAAGAGGTATAGATGAGGAATGAACTTTATTGTATTATCAATATTTCGCTTGATCTTACTAAATCAAAGAATAAGCAAGAGAGGAGAGTAAAAGTCATGGATCAGGCAGTAAAATATTTAGAAAAATAAAAAATAATATTTTGATGTAGTAACAAGAACCTGTCGTAGTTAATAATTATGGAAGTCTGTAAAATATTGTTATAATCATTTAGTATGACGGATCACCTTACAGAAGAAAAAAGAAGCTGGAATATGAGCAGAATTCGAGCCAAGAATACCAAACCGGAAAAAATAGTAAGGTCAACTCTGCATAAGATGGGATTTAGATTTCGCATTCATGCTGGTAAATTAATCGGTAAACCTGATATAGTATTAAAGAAATATAAGACAGTATTTTTTATTCATGGATGTTTTTGGCATCAGCATCCGGGCTGTAAAAGAGCAACAAAACCTAAAAGCAATAAAAATTACTGGATGACTAAACTAAAAAGAAATAAAGAACGATTTAATGAGGTCCAAAACAAATTAAAAAAAATGGGCTGGAACGTAATTGTAATTTGGGAATGTGAAGCAAAAGACGATAAAAAACTTATGAAAATAATAGAAGGAAATTTCAAGAGATGATTTTTAAACTCGGAGAGTTATTTTGTGGTCCCGGCGGTTTAGGATATGGAGCTGTTAAAGCAAAAGTTAAAGCAAAAAATGGAAAAGAGTATAAGATCCAGCATGCATTTGCAAATGATATTGATCCTGATGCATGCAGAACATATGCTGAGAATATAGCTAATGGAAATGATGGACATGTGGATTCAGGGGATATTAGAAAGTTTGATCTGAAAAAATTGCCTTCTATGGATATGCTGGCTTTTGGGTTTCCATGTAATGATTTCAGTGTTGTTGGAGAACAGAAAGGAATAAACGGTAAATACGGGCCCCTCTATAAGTACGGTTATAAAGTTCTTAATATAAAAAAACCAAAATGCTTTATTGCAGAAAATGTGGGTGGATTAAAAAGTGCCGATGGTGGTAAAACTTTTAATAAAATTCTTCAAGATTTATCTGATGCAGGAAATGGATATGAATTAACTGTACACTTATATAGATTTGAAGAATACAAAGTGCCTCAAAAAAGACATAGAATAATAATTATAGGAATTGATAAAAAACTGGGACTAAAATTTGAAGTACCTTACCCTCCAACTGAAAATAAATATATATCTGCAAAGGAAGCAATTGAAAATCCACCAATCTCTTCAAATATTGCAAATAATGAATTAACAAATCAGTCAAAAACTGTTATTAAAAGATTAAGTTATATACCTGAAGGATGCAATGCATGGAGTAAGAAAATCCCGCCAGAATTAAGACTTAATGTGAAAAATGTAAGGCTCAGCCATATTTACAAAAGACTTACCACAAGTGAACCTTCCTATACAGTAACAGGCAGTGGCGGAGGTGGAACGCATATTTATCATTGGAAGGAAAATCGTGCCTTAACTAATAGAGAAAGAGCACGTTTGCAAACTTTTCCTGATGACTTTGTATTTTTTGGAAGTAAGGAATCTGTTAGAAAACAAATAGGGATGGCAGTACCTCCTACAGGGGCAAAAATAATTATTGAAGCGATTTTAAAAACTTTTGCAGGAATATCTTATAAGACAATTAAGCCGCATTGGTAAGAAATTTTTTAAGATAAGGAAAAATAATTGCTCGTAAAACATATAAATAGCTTTAGAAGAATATGGATGTTCCCAAGAAATATTCGAAGGATACACCCCTGGAAAATTGCTCAAATACTTTCCTTGTTTAATGAGCTTACAGAATATGAAGAATGGTCGGGTAATCAGAACTTACAAAATGCTTTTTGTAAAAGTCTTGAGTATGCTTCACTTAAAAGACCAGGTGAACAGTATGACCCTAATAGCGGAGGCCCAAGAACATATTTTTCCCAGCTTCTAAGTTTAGGATTAATCTTCATTCGTGATGACAGAAAGGTTTATTTAACAAAAGCAGGGAATGACTTAGCCAACGGAGTTGCTCCATTACATATTCTTCAGAATCAGCTTCTCAGACATCAGTATCCAAGCGTTTATGGAAATAGGTCAAACGTCAAAATTAATCCTGCAATAAAGGTTAAACCCTTCTTATTTGTCTTGGAATTATTAATAGACAGAGATATTAAATATTTAACAAATGAAGAAATGGCTGTACCTATTATTTATGGACATAATAGAGATTGTTTAAGGTTGTGTATCGAAAAAATTCTAAATATGCGGGGAGGAAGATCCCTCTTTGATGTGATTGATGACAGGGAAAATGATTTATATCTTCCGAGGTCAAGTAAATCAGATATAGATCAAAAAATTTCTAATGTAAAAGATATCGGGAATACCTGTAAGAACTATTTGCAAGCATGCTGTTTAGTATCAGTTGAAAATGAAGATCATAAAGAGAAGATTTATTTTTCAGAGGACGCGAAGGATATAGTAGTTTCAAATCTGGAACATGTAGATGAATTTATAGATATCAACAAAGGCACTGAATCATTTCAGCGAGCTTTCGGAGCATGGGATAGAACTAAAGATACAAGGAGAATAAAAACAGAAGAAGCTGAGCAAATATTATCACCAGAAGATGGAATTATATTATCTCGTTTTTATGAATTTGCAGGAAAAGAAATTATAGATAAGATGCCAGAGAATTTTATAGATAAAATGCATTCAGATTTTGGTTTTCCAAAACAGAAAATAAGAGATGTTATATATAGTCATATTCCAGAAGCATTAAATTATTTTGAATCCACATTTATTGAGTTGTCTTATTCAGGAACCGGGGGTGCAATAGAATTTGAGAAAGCAGTTTGCAAATTATTCGAAAGGAAATTCTATTTTAATACGAAACACACTGGTCAATTAAAAAGACCTAGTGGGTTTGGAGGATATGCTGATGTTTTTGTAGTAGCATTAGATGATAAACATTGTGCTGTTTTAGATTCAAAAGCAACTGCAAGATATCAACTTCCTTCAAATGATTATCGTGCCATGATGCACAGTTATATCCCGAATTACCTTGAGTTGGCGGACAATAAAAAGTTAAAGATTGAATTTGGTTCATTTGTCGCTGGTGGATTTCGTGGCAATATTGATCCAAAACTTAAAAGTATTAAAGAAAATTCAGGTATTGATTGTTCAGCTGTGAAAGCCAGAGATTTAATTTTATTAGCAAAAAAAGAACTTGGAAAAGAAGGTCAGCAAGAAATCAGAAAATTTTTATGCAAAAGTAAACAATTAAAGATTGATGATTTTTAACGATTCTTACACCTTTTCCTAATAAAACAAGACAATAAAAATCTCATTTAGTTCAAATCTATTATTCTTTTTTTTATTTCAAATAGTCGATTTCACAATTATATCATTATGGCTATGGGGTATATAATCCCTGTAAGTTTTATGAAATGTATTCCGCGCTGGTAATCAATTGAAAAGCGCAGTTGGGGCATAGGGGAGGGTATAATCCCTACAGGTTCTCTATAATGCTATTCGCGCCAGTAGTGTCTTATATTTTACAAGTTAGATTAAAAGTGTCACATAACCTTAAGTTTATTTAAACAAGTGATCCATAAATATCATGACATAAAAGCCCTATATAATTATTAATAAACCCTTATCGTGGCTTATACGGCAATATGGCGCGTTTTAAAGGTAATCTGGACCATATACGGGGAGAGCCATAAGAATTTCTGGAGATCCACAAAATTGCCATACGTGCCAGTGTTCTTATATATTTCACGAAATAGATTAAAAAGGGTAAAAATAACTTCTAAACGGTTGTAGCGTGATTGTAAACTATTATAGAGTCTATTTTTTTTAGAAACATAAAAGAAACTACCTGTGCTAATTGCGCATATTCCATTTTATACGCTACAGGTGCATATAGACGGTGTACGGTGGTGTCACATAGTAGGAAATGATATAGTCTGGTTCAAAAGATTTGGAGTTAAACAAAATTATAACAAAAACAGTAGCATTTTATTTCTATCCCAAATATTGTTTTATTTTTGAGCCATAAAATAAATTATTACCATGTATAGATTATTGGTTCCTATTATTTTTTTACTTAGGTAAGTTATCACCCAGTACCCATAAACCCTTATCAATAGTGCGCCAATCTAATTTAGAAGTTGAAATTATATCATTAAAAAATTTTAAATACTTTTCATAATCAGATAAATTTTCAGGTTTGGTGTTTTTAGATATTGGTTTTCCTATTTCC
>SDBT01005574.1_pt1 | contig 21088 bp, 18 predicted proteins | sample 2277101 | NCBI WGS metagenome assembly SDBT01 (sample SAMN10404973, study PRJNA504765) | marine sediment metagenome | isolation source: marine sediment core GS10_PC15, 103 cmbsf | place: Arctic Ocean: Southern Knipovich Ridge | collected 2010
AAACACTTGAATACAAGGAAAAGCTTCCCGGTTTTAAAGATGGCGACAAGAAAGAGTTTCTGGCGGATATTTCTTCATTCGCTAATGCTTCTGGTGGAGATATGATATATGGTATTAAAGCAGAGGTAAATGATGATGGCAAGAAGACCGGTGAACCGGAAGATATTGTTCCTCTGCAAGGTATAACAGCCGACGAAGCTAAGTTGCAAATTGAAAATCTTATTCGTACTGGGATTGAACCACGCATACCTATTCATGTTAAGGAAATAGTAGGTTATGGTGATAACGGCAATGGCTTTATTATACTTGTTCGCATACCTCAGAGTTTTGCTTCTCCACATATGGTCACTTTTAAGAATAGCTCTCGTTTTTATTGCCGAAATTCCGCAGGCAAATACCAACTTGATGTTCAAGAAATTAGAAGCGCATTTTTGGCTACAGATTCACAAGCAGAACGCATTCGCAGCTTTTTGCATAACAGGCTGGCTAAGATTATGGCTGATGAAACACCCATGCCCTTATCCATGCCGCATCGTCTGGTTTTGCATATTTTGCCGCTGAATTCTTTTCTTAATCAGAAGCGATTAGATTTCAGCTCTGATCGTAATTTGACGTCAAATTTTAAGCCTATTGCTGTTAGTGGATGGGATCATCGGTATAATCTGGATGGTTATTTGACTTATCGAGCCAATAGAGAAACAAACCTTTGCGAAAGTTATTGCCAAGTCTTCTTTGATGGAACTACCGAAGCGGTATATGCGAATATTCTCAGGGTTAGAGGTGGTCGGAAACCCCAAAGTGGCGATACTGCTTTTATTGCAAGCATTGCATACGAAAGGTATGTAATCGAAGCTATAAGAAACTATTTCAAGGGATATAAAACATTAGGCATCGAAGCCCCGATTGTTATCTCGATGACACTCCTTGGCTGTAAAGGAGCATATATGTACACTGACACTGCTATGGGGTTAGATAATGAGCCAATAGACCGTGATGTAGCTATATTACCCAAAGTACAGATTGGTAGTCTTGATGAAGATGTACCAACTATTATAAGGCCGATATTTGATGCTGTATGGAACGCCTGCGGTCACCCTCGTAGCTATAATTATACAGAAAACGGAATTTGGAATGTAAGGTTATAAGCATTAGCTACAGAAATAGTCGTGTAGAGTGTGCAACTTGTTTGCACACGCGGAATCTAAATTACTAATAAAAAGTGTTTTGTATTATTGTGTCAGATTGGCCTAGGGATCAGAGCCGATGAGTAAACTAATAGAGCTAGAACAACTAAAAACACTATTCAAGTACGTATCAGATACACCTGAAGTAGTGGATGGCATATTCAGGGGTCACAAAATACGATTTACTCAGCCCGCTGCGATGAACGACCCTATGGAGTTTAATCCCGCTATCAGGTTCTATTCAGAGGGCGATGACTTCAAGTCATTTGAATACCGTGGAATCAGAATGCCAAGCATACACGACGTGGAATGTCTAAACCTGATCGAATCAAGAATAAACATGTACGGGATACTTTCTCTTACTGAAAATCCATTTTCTTTCGAAATGTGGTGTCATTATGCAAATGGACATAGAGGCTTTCTCATCGAATTTAATATACCTTACAAGACAAAACCAACACTTCAAATACGAGAAGGAGTAAACCTCAAAGTATATAAGGTTAGATATGTTAAAGACTATGTGGTTAACATTGATCAATTAGCTCAGGGAAGAGATACGATTCCATTTTATAAAATCAGAGATACTATCTTCTTAAGGAAGACGAAAAACTGGAAATACGAGAGAGAGTACAGAATTGTTCGGCCGCTTGATGAATGTAAAACATATAAGCCTCCTGTAAAAAGAACATCTTATCGTGATAAGAAAATTTATCTTTTCCCGTTTTCACCAGATTGCATTTCTTCTGTTGTGTTTGGCGTAAATACTTCACAAGAGGTCAAAAGGAAAGTAATCGAATTTTGTAGAAACACTAAAATTGGCTTCCTACAAACTATCATCTATAAAGACCATCAGAACAAGATCGATTTCCTTCCGGTCGATTCGTTCGGTTCAATTAACAAGTACTTAAGCATGAGACCACAGGTTTTTATCACTGATTCGATCAAAATGAAATATAGAGATTCCATTATTGTCAACTCTCTACATGAAATACCCTATTACAATCGACAACCAAATGACTGGGATGACTACTATAACAAACAATTAAACAAAAGAGGCACAACAATTACTGAGCAAAAGGAATAGACCAATCTGATAAACGGATCAAGTCCGGCATGACAGTCATGGAAAATTCAAATAAGCATACTCTTTGAACAACTCGCGGGCTTTTTTATCATACGCCTTTGCGGCGTCGATCTCGGAAACAAACCTAGATACCTTTTCCAAAGAGGGTTTTAGCGGTTATTATAATTTTTAACGGTCAAGATTGCCGCGTCGTATGTGCAAGAAACCCCCGGCGGAGCCGAGGGCTAAATAAAAACCCCGGCCATCCGCCGTCGTTAAAACTATGGCGGGACAGGCAGGTGCCGGGGCTAACCGTGACGGAATCCCGATTTCATCGGGATGCTGTTTTACTGGATTACCAAGTGTCATGTATTGAGGGGCGGATTTTTTGTGAAATTAGTGTATTTCGTAAGTGCAGCAGTGTTTTATATTTAGCAAACAATAAAATATATTTCGAGATATATTGAATAAACCGCTGGTTTTTTTAAAAAAACAGCGTATAATATTAGATGGACGGGGGCAAAGTCGCGAGAGAGTAGAGAAGTAGAACAGTTGAGCAGTAGAGAGAATTTGGATCCTCCTTCGCATAAAGCTACGGAGGACAGGAAGGTTCAAAAATGATTAAAACAGAAGAACTGGATCCCGGCTCGGTGGCCGGGACTTCGCTTTGCTCGGTTTGTGAGGATTGCATACATTCAGGTTGGCTTTTTGGAGCTGAAGGGCGAATGCTCATCTGCGACCACAAGCCGAATCCGAGTAACAAATTCGGCGTGGTCCAGGCTGGTGGCACATGCGGCAACTTTGACGACGCGGGCCACAGTCCGGGGGCATTAGCCGCCGCATTAGCCGAGGGTGCAAAGCTCATACCGCTTTCGAGGGGCAAGGTTGCAATCGTCGACGCCGACGACTTCGTCAGGCTAAACAAACACAAATGGTATGCAAACAGAGCACCGCGGACCTATTACGCAAGGGGCACAATAAACCGCAAGGGCGCGCGGATGCACCGTCAAATCTTAGCTGCCCCGCCGCACCTTGTAGTGGACCATATAAACCGCAACGGCCTCGACAACCGAAAGAGCAATCTGCGACTATGCACACCTTTCCAAAACCAGCATAACAGACGCCCCAGCCTAACCGGAAAATCAAAATATAAAGGTGTCTGCTGGAGCAAAAGGGACAAAAAATTCCGAGCAGGGATTACCTGTAACAAAAAAACTTATTATCTCGGCATGTTCGAGTCCGAGGTCGAAGCGGCGAAGGCTTATGATAAAAAAGCTCGCGAACTCTTTGGGGAGTACGCTTATTTGAATTTTCCTGCGGAAAATTCAAATGTACAAAGGAGCAAAGTTTCAAAGGTGCAGAGAGGATAAACTCCCGTCCAATGAAGAAGTGGATCCCAGCTTTCGCTGGGATGACAAGGAAAAATGCCGCGCTAAAAAAGCGTGACGCGTGGAGCGGGAAAAGAACGTCCCTTCGGCAGGCTCCCTTCGATAAACTCAGGGCAAGCATGGTAAACAGGGTAAACTCACATTCAACTTTCAACGTCGAATGTGGAGCCGCATAGCCCCGTTGGGGCGGTCGTTAGTGATTGCCCTTCGACTGCGCTCAGGATAAACGTGAATAGTGAATAGAAATCTGGATTCCGGATTCCACCTTCGCACAAGGCTACAGTGGACAGGCAAGTTTGGAATGACAAAAAGTGGTGCGATAAATCGCACCCTACAGAATTCACCCTTTTCGGCGAAAAGGGTGCCACCCGGACGAATGATGAAGTCAAAAGGGTTTACAGGATATCGGTATGGGCGTATAATAGATGTGGCCTATGCCGATGTAGCTCAATGGTAGAGCACAGCTTTCGTAAAGCTGAGGTTGAGGGTTCGACTCCCTCCATCGGCTTTATGGAGCTTGACGAGAAGTACAAATCGCTGGGGGAGATTCTCAGCACGTTCGGCAGGGTGCTGGTTGCCTATTCCGGCGGAGTGGATAGTACGTTCCTGCTCAAGGCGGCTGTGGATACGTTGGGCGGGGAAAATGTCTTAGCGTGTATCGGCGTGAGCCCGTCACTTGCCCAAAGCCAGCATGACCAGGCCAGCGAATCAGCTGAAACAATCGGTGCAAATATTCGCGAGATTCGGTTAGATGAACTCGATGATGCCGCCTACTCAGCGAACAAGGCCGACAGATGTTTTCACTGCAAAAGCCACCTTTATGGCCTCCTCAAAAAAATCGCCGAAGAAGAGGGAATTGGGGCGGTAGTTTGCGGTTGCAACTTTGACGATAAGGACGACTTCCGGCCGGGCAACCGTGCCGCCGAGGTCTTCGGTGTGCACTCGCCCCTGATGAAGGCCGAGCTTACCAAGGATGATATCCGCGAGCTTAGCAGGAGATTGAATTTGGCTACTGCAGATGTGCCCGCTTCACCGTGCCTTGCGTCGAGGATAAGCTACGGCCTGGAGGTGACAGAGCAAAGGTTAAAGCAGGTCGAAGAGGCCGAAGATTTCCTGCGGTCATTAGGTTTTGTCGAGTTCCGTGTCCGGCATCACGGCGATATTGCACGAATAGAAGTACCGGCGGGCCAAATCGAAATAATCACTTCACAAAAAACACGTTCGGTTATCATCGAAAAGCTAAAAGAGCTGGGCTTTAAATACGTAACATGTGATTTGCAGGGCTTCCGGTCCGGGTCTCTGAACGAAGCCCTGACCGAAGATGAGAAACAGGCAAACCTTTAATCAAGTTGGGCCTGCGGGCTTGCATGTTTTGCCAGTGCTGCGGCTCCGATGATGCCGGCGTCTTCGCCCAACGTTGCAAAGCATATTTCGACGGTCTCTTTTTTAAGGGTCCATATATGCTCGTTGAAATAATGCTTTATCCGGTCCAGCAGCGCATCCCCGGCTGCAATCATGCCGCCGGCAAAAACTATCCTGCTCGGCTCGGTCGTATGGAGCACATTTATACAGACCAGGGCAAGGGCCTTGGCGGTCTCATCGGTTATCTTTTTTGCCAATTCATCCCCTTCGGCCAGGTGCTCATATACATCCTTGCAGGTTATCTCGCCTTTTTCCTGCAATACATCCTTCAGGCTCGATCCCGCACCTGCTTCGATGGCCTCGGTTGCTCGTTGCGCCGTCCAGGTTGCTGATGCATACGCCTCGACGCAGCCGCGCTGGCCGCAGTTACACCTTCTGCCATCGGGATAGATTATTATATGGCCAAGTTCCGTCGCATTATCAGCACAGCCGGTCAGCAGCTCGCCATGATTGACTATAGCGCCCCCGATGCCGGTGCCCAATGTGAAAAACACCATGTCCTCGACTTCCTTACCGGCGCCGGCCACGTACTCACCCCAGCAGGCAACATTGCCATCGTTATCCATCACAACGGGTTTAGCGAGCCTATCTGACAGCATCCGGACAATCGGAACATTCTTGAACTTCGGCATATTAGTGGAAGATATGACAATCCCTTCTGAGTACTTTGCAGGGCCGGGCATGCCCAAGCCGACCGCGCAGACATCGTCTATCGAAAAACCCGCATCAGTGACAAGCGTTCCGGCTGCGGCGGCAATATTGTCTATGACAATATCGGGGCCCATTTCGGCATTGGTCGTTATGGAGGTCTTCGAAATGAGTTTCAACTCGCCGTCGAAGCAGCCAATCTTAACATTTGTCGCTCCGACGTCGATACCTATGAATAATTCCGTCATGATTCCACGTCCTGCAATTTCAAGGCTTTCTTCAGTTTTACAGATTGAGATTCTTCCCCATTCGACTCCCTGCGGTCCCCTTCGACTGCGCTCAGGGCTGTCGGCTAGTTCAGGGCTAAAGGCAAAATGCGCTCAGAATGACGAACAGTGGTTAGTCTTCGTAACCGTTCGGGTGCTCGTTGTGCCACTTCCAGGCGCTTGCGACAATATCTTCCAGTTTTGGAATATCCGGCTCCCAGCCAAGCTCTCGCTGCGCTTTTGAAGCATCGGCCGTAAGCACAGGCGGGTCACCAGGCCGGCGATCAGCTTCAAGCACTTTGAAGTCCTTTCCTGAAACCTTTTTCACTGTTTCGATTACCTCGCGGACCGAATATCCCTTGCCGTTGCCCAGATTGTAAACAAGCTGGGCCTCGTCATCGAGTTTCGCCAATGCAAGCAGATGTGCCCTGCAAAGGTCATCAATGTGAATGTAGTCCCGTATGCACGTTCCGTCCGGCGTGGGATAATCGGTGCCGTAGATTTTAATGTCGCACCTTTTCCCCATCGCCGCCCGGATCGTAAGGGGTATCAGGTGCGATTCAGGCCGATGGTCTTCGCCAAGGGTGCTGCCGGCGCCTGCACCACAGGCATTAAAATATCTAAGCGAAGCATATCTGAGCCGGCCCGTTGCGTTTTGAAAATGACACATTCTTTCAACGTCTAACTTGGTCTGCCCATAAGGATTGATCGGCTTGGTTGGCGTATCTTCGACTATTGGAACCTTATCAGGTGCGCCGTAAACCGCAGCAGAGCTGCTGAATACGAATTTGGCAACTCCGACCGCCTCCATCGCACAGAGCAAATTGTGGGTATTGCAAACATTGTTGCGGTAATATTTCAGCGGGAATTCGACCGATTCACCCGCCTCAGTAAGAGCTGCGAAGTGCATGACCACTTCGATCTTGTATTTTTTCAGAGTTGCCGCCAGAAGATTATAGTCAGCCAAATCACCGTCAACAAACTCGACCTGGCCCACAGCCAGCCTGTGTCCTTTCGAGAGATTATCGAAAACTATCGGCTCGAAACCCGCCCCGGCCAGCATCGCCGTCATGTTACTCCCTATATATCCGGCTCCGCCTGCGACTAACACCCTCATACTATCTTTGCCCTTCGAGCTTGGTGAATTTATTTTCTATCAATGCCAGAATCTTTCTTTCGAGGGCCGCGTCGGGCCCCAGGTCAATCCAGGCCATGCCCTCCTGTTGCTCGGGTTTCAGTGCCAGCCTCTGGCCCCCGCTTGTACTTTCGGTAAACATGCCGGCCAGCCAGCTCATGCCGGTAATTTCTCTGTCGGACAGCGAGAGTCTCTCTATTCCGACCTCGCACGTTGCACACACCTCGCCGTCCTCTTCGGATATGTTTAACTTGGCCGTCCGTCTGATACTATGAATATTTGCCTCCGCTGCGTCGGCTGGGGCCGCGTTGTCGGCGCGCCAAAATTCAAAAAACTGACCTCCCCTAAGTGGTTTGGTTTTCACAAAACCCGTTTCAGCGTCATATTTTTCGACAACAAAATTCATCCTGGTCAGCACATCCTCGGTGATTTCCATTATCCGGCCCTTGTCGGCGGTCCGCAGGCAGACCGGCTCGCTTTGGGCGATCTGATTTTGGTTGCCGCAACCAGTCAGCCCGGCCAGCAGTATTATTGTCGCCAAATATACCCATTTATCTTTGTTCATGTTTTGTCCGCCCGTTTTTTGAAATAACTCGATTGTGTCAAATTATATCTATATCGGCGGTAACCTCAAGAGCCAAAATAGCTTTTTTGTCGTTTCCTTGCCAATTAAGCCGGATATGGCAAGTAAATCTGTACAAGAACATGGAATATTGATAGTATAGAGCTTAGGGATACTGTCGGAGCCGGTTTTGGTGTGCTGATTTACCCCATTAGAGACCCGAAGGAAAAGTCTCTAACGGGGTAAAGTTAAAATGGTTAATGAATATATGTTGATTTGAGGAAACAATTTTAGGGAGAATCTATTATGTCAAAGAAATCGATCATTTATTCGGCAGGTCTGGTTTTATTAATGTTTGTTTTCTCGGGATGTACGCCTTCAGGATTGCTGATACGTCCAGTACCGGCGAGGATGGAATTACAAGAGAATCAAATCCAACGGGACAAGGGCTTTGCAGTCAGAGACAAGATCGCTGTTATTGATGTTGATGGTATGATGATAAATATGCGCAGGAGTGGGATTTTTTCTAACGGAGAGAATCCTGTTAGTCTGTTTGTGGAAAAGCTTAACAGGGCTCAAAACGATAAAAATGTAAAAGCTGTTGTTCTACGATTGAATTCACCCGGAGGCACGGTATCTTCATCTGATATGATGCATCATGAGCTTATGAAATTTAAGGACGAAACCGGCAAGCCGGTGGTGGCGTGCATGATGGATGTTTCCGCAAGTGGTGCATATTATCTGGCTTGTGGTTGTGATGGCATAATTGCCCAGCCCAGCACGGTAACCGGCAGTATCGGTACAATAATGCAGACATTTAGTTTCGCCGGTACGATGCAGAAACTGGGCATCAAATCAGATGCCATTAAAAGCGGTGCCATGAAAGATTCAGGCTCTGTCTTTCGTGATCTCAACGAAGAGGAGCGACAGATTTTACAAGCTATAATAATGCAATTTTATGAGAGGTTTTTGGATGTTGTGCAGGAAGGACGCCCCCAGCTCGAAGAGAATAAGTTAAGGGAATTAGCGGATGGAAGGATTTTTACCGGAACTGAGGCACTTGAACAAGGATTGATAGATAAGATCGGTTATCCTTCGGACGCAATCGACTGGGCCAAGGAAATGGCAGGAGTCCAGAAGGCCAAAGTGGTTATTTATCATCGGCCTATCGGTTATAAGCCCAATGTTTACAGCACGGCTGGGAGCAACCTGACAAACTTTGGAACTTTGACAAATTTGGAGTTGCCCGAATGGCTGACATCGAACGGCACACAATTTTTATATCTATGGCAGCCAGGAGTGGAATAGCAGGATAAATTTGCAGTTAAAGAGTCTGACCTATTATGATTCTGGAATTAAGGATGAAATCAAGTTTTTAACCGTGTAAATGGGAAATGTCAGTTAGGAATAAGGAAAGGTCAACAATGAAGAAATGCGCTCTTTCGTTTATCTGTCTGCTTGCAGCCTTGTGCGCCGCAGAAGTTGCAGGGGTTGAATTTTATGTGAGCACTTTGGGTGATGATTCGAATCCGGGCACCAAGGAAAGGCCGCTGAGGACTTTTGCCGCTGCCCGCGACAAGGTTCGAACGATACCCAAAGACGGCGATATTACGGTTTACTTTCGCGGGGGCTTCTATTATTTTACCCAGCCGGTGAAGCTGACGATTGAAGACTCCGGCTCCCAGAACCGCAAAATCAAATACTGCGCCTATCCGGGTGAAAAGCCGGTGTTCACGTCGGGGGTTCATGTGGCTGGCTGGAAAAAGATCACATCCGCCGACCCAGCCTATAAATCTTTGCCAAAAGATGCAAGAGCCAACTGTTACGTAGCCGACATACCCGGTGCAATCAAAAACAATAGCGCCACCGACGGATTTTTCCGCATACTCATCGACCGGCAGAATGACTACCTCGAGCGTGGCATTTTTTCCATTGCAGGCCAAATTTTAACGCACTGGACCACTGAATACAGCGATGCTGTTGAGTCTGCAAAATATTACAGCCCCGAGATGAAGAAGATCTGCGATGTGAAGGTCGATCTTGCAGGCCTGGCCAATGCCCCTGAGTCTATGGATCTATTCACGTGGATGTCGGACTGGAACACTTCGATGGTTCCGATCAAGTCAATTGAGAAAACACAAAAAGGCTCCCGCATAAGGACAAGGGTCGCCGGCAGCTACAAGTTGGCGGGTACGGCAAGGGAGTATCATGAAATTGTAGATTTTGTTGACTCGGCCATTTTGAATGCAATCGAAGGGATTGACGGTCCGGGTAAGTGGGCCGTCAACCATAAGAGGGGCAAAATCTATTTGTGGCCGCCGGAAAACTCCAAACTCGAAAAGAATATCTATGCACCAACATTGTACGAATTAATTTCAGTACATGGCGATATGCCGGCCGGTAAGAAGGCATGGTTCTCGACGAAGCCCGTAAAGCCCGTTGAATATATCAGTTTCGAAGGAATAACTTTCACAGAGTGCGGTTTTAAGATGTGGACTGACCGAACGCCTATGGCCCAGCACGGCTGGGCGGTGTGTGACGATGATAACGCGATGCTGCGATTCAGGGGTGTTAAAAATTGCACCGTGAAAAGGTGCACCTTTGAAAAGTCCGGCGGAGTAGGAGTGCGGTTTGATTTATACGCCCAACACAACAAGGTCGAGGGCTGCAAATTCGATAATCTCGGAATGGAGGCTATCCATTTCGGCGGCTATGGCGGGGGCACTCGTGACGAGAACGGCCACAATGCCGTCATCAATAACGAAATAGGTTTTCCCGGCAGGATAAAATCCGACGTTCATTGCATCACGGTCTGGCAGAGCGGTTTTAACAAAATCGAAAATAACTACATCCATGATACGCCATACACGCCGATTCTTTTGGCGGGGCCGCGCTTCAGGACCTATATCAAATATGTTGACGACAATGTCCCCTGGAAAGACGACTTCTATTTGCGTGAGGCCGCGTGGGAGATGATTCGCTGGGATGAGATCCCGGAGATTGCAACATTTACCATGTCGCTGATACCAGATGAAGGGCGTATGAAGCTTGACCACGTGCCGCATCGCGACCACCCGCAGCACCCAAGACCGGGGCCGCATGCGAAGCTGGATTACCACCCCGCTCCTTACAGGCATACACAAGGCAATGTTGTTCGATTCAACACATTCGAAAGGGTCTCTTCGGGTGCGTACGGTGAGGTAATTTATATCAGCGGAACGACCGAACCGGGCGAGAGAAATGTTTTTGCCGACAACTATATCTGCAATTGCCGCGACGCGGTGAAACCATTGATATGGGTGTTGTATGTGGATGGCTACGGTCGCGGTATCGAAATAAAAAGGAATATCATATATAACACCGAAGTTATATATACCGGTTTTAATAATTCGTACTGGAATACCTACAATGGCTGGACGTGGGAAAATTATTCGTTCGGCGCGTCAACGCCGCCCCAGTTGCCGACGGCGAATATCTTCGTCGATGATGATATCGGCGAATTAATAAATCGAAAGGCGCTCGGAACTATCGTTGTAAATTGCCGGACCGACCAGGCCGATATACACGACCCGAGCGCAGAGTATCTTGAAGACTATAAAACAATTTTAGGCAATCTTAATCAGGATAAATTTCCCTATCCGAAAGGTACACTGCCCGGCCAAAGAAGAGTTAAGGGCGTGCTGAAGAAGATAATCAATGACCTTGAGTAAACGAGTCTGATTGCTTGCTCGATTAAGGTTTCATCGATTTTTGGATTTGTTTAATCGCGAAAATCGGCATTATTGTGGCTGAAATATTTTCAAAATGAAGTTGGAAATCTTGGTGATATAGCCAAGTGTCAGATATGGGAAATGTCAGATTAGGTTGTTTAAAGGTATTGGCTCTTTGGAGCCGATATTGACAAAGGCAGGGCGGGCGGCTGTGTCGGACGGAACCAGCCCTGTTGCCCTGATATGGTCTTTTTTGAAGTACCTTCATGGTCTCAACACAATTACAAACATTGCAGGACAGATTGCTCAAAGACCGGCTCGGTACAACCATAACCCAGTTCCTTGACTACCTTACCGTCGAAGCAGGTCTGGCGGCCAATACCCGCCTGGCTTACGGTAGAGACCTCATCCATTTTGCTATGTACTGTAAAACCCAACATATAAGCACCCTTGGGGACATCGACGCGAAATTGATATACAGTTACCTGCGGACGCTCAGCAAGGAGAAAAAGGCTGAGACAACAATCAGCCGTGCCCTCGCGGCCGTGAAAATGCTCCTGAGATTCGGGGTGCTGACGGGCCTGGTACCCAAAGATTTTACATCGATTATCGAAGGCCCGAAGCGTTGGCAGAGACTGCCCGTGGTGTGCAACAAGCAAAAAGTAATCGATTTACTTGGCACCCCGACCACCGACGACCCGTTTTACCTTCGGGATAAATCTCTCCTCGAGATGCTCTACGCAACGGGTATGCGGGCAAGTGAAGTGGCGGGCCTTAAGATTTCGGACCTGAATTTTTCCATCGGTTATCTGCGCTGCCTCGGAAAAGGTCAAAAGGAGCGCATCATCCCGCTCGGAAAAACAGCCATCGAGGTAACGAAGTTGTATCTGCAGAACCTTCGCCCCAGACTCGTCAAGCCCGCCGGCCGAGACTTTCTTTTTCTTTCCCGCACGGGCCGAGCTATGACCAGGGTCGATATCTGGCGCGTAGTCAAAAAATACGCCCGCCGCGCCGGGCTTCCTCGCAGAATGACTGTTCATACATTGAGGCATTGCTTTGCCAGCCATCTGCTCTCGGGCGGAGCGGACCTGCGCAGTCTGCAGGAAATGTTGGGCCATGTTGACATAGCCACCACCCAGATTTACACCCACGTTGACCAGGACCGGCTAAGAAGCATACACAAAAAATACCATCCGAGACCATGAGAAGGTTAGACGGTATCAGGAGCACATAATGATTGTCGGATTGCTGACAATTCAGATTCATCTGCACGGCATGGGCTCACTCAAGGACAAAAGAAGAATTGTCAAAAGTCTTGTCGGCCGAATCAAGGCCAGGTTCAATTTCTCCGCCGCCGAGGTGGCTGCTCACGACAGCAAGGCCCAGGCGGTGATAGGATTAGCTGTTGTTGCAAACGAAACGCAATTCGTAAATAAACAACTCGATACGCTCATAAACTTCGTTCAGCGGGACGGCAGGTTCTACGTCGGTACGATAGAAAGGGAAACCTTCTCATTCAATCCGTGACCGTGCCTGGGATTTGTTGTAGTCTTCTATCTTCCACTTGAGTGCGCCGATCCATCTGGCCTCGACGAATCCCACGTATCCGTTTGCGAATATAACATTGCACCCGGCTCTATCGTGGTTATCTGTAGTTAACAACTCGGGCCCGCCCGCCTGATTCCAACCTCCTTTAGTCTCAAACAGCAAAATCATATTCCGCGGAGATGTAGGCGTTGCATTGGGATTAATCGCGTAGTTGCTCATTCCCCATTTGGCGGATTTGCAAATAAACCTTCCCCTCCGCAAACCAGTATTTTGTACAAGCAAACTGCACCACTTATCAGCAGTTGGGAATTTGCCGCCATTATTTTCTACATAGGCCCACATTGCATGTGAGATAATGCGCAGATTTTTCTCACAGTCGTTATGGCTGAAACTTTTTGCGGCAACAATGTATCCAGATGTTATCAGCGATAAAACTGCAATGTAGATTATTATTATTTTGGAAACCAGTCCTTTATCTTTCCTGATACAGCCAATACGTATGATGCCCAGCAAAGGCCCAAGCAAGATACAGACAACCATAAAGATAAGACGTGGTGCAGGCTCGGCCAGGCACGCCGCAAGTATGCGAAGCTGCAACGCCGGCATGATAAATAGCACCAGCGATGCCGTCAGTTTCAGGGTCTTGGGTCTGATTTTCCGTACGTCGGCTCCTGGTTGACTCATGCTCTTATTATAATCAATCTGATTCAACAATAAAAACATAAATCGCACAAAAATCCGTCTACTGTTGATTGATCGACTGAATCGCTGTATAGTTGGTCATCTCAGGCAAGGTTGAGGAAACGTAAATGCAAAACGATGTAAAATCCGGTCGGGCTTCGGCCAATTGGGGCGTGATATTTGATGTTGACGGCACAATGGTTGATAACGCCCAATATCACCAGGGGGCCTGGACCCAATTGGGCGCCCGATATGGCAAATCTATCACCAGCCAATTCTACGAGGAGCATATCCATGCTCACACCAACGATAGTATAGTCCGAACCCTCTTCGGTGATGTGAGCAGCGAACAGATTGCCAAAATCAGTAACGAAAAGGAAATAATTTACAGGGCCTCTTTCCGGCCGGTCCTAAAGGAAATCCCGGGCCTGACGAACCTCCTCAAAGCCCTTAAGAATGATGCTGTGCCTTGCGGGGCGGCATCAAATTCGCCCCAAGCTAACGTCGATATGGTGCTCGATGAGCTTAATCTAAGACAATACCTTGACGTCATAATCAACAATGACCAGGTCGAAAGGGGCAAACCGGACCCCGAGATTCTTTTTACTGCCGCGGCCGGATTGGGCATCCAGTCCGAAAGATGCGTGGTCTTTGAAGACTCCATATCCGGTTTCAAGGCCGCCCGCCGAGCTAAAATGCCCTGCATTGCCATCACAGCCCGACCCGACAACCAAATCCTCGAATTTATCGCCGGCCTCAGAGCATATAAGGATTTCACGACGATTACAATTCAAGAACTCAAGGCGCTGGCTGATAAATAAACATAGCTTTCACAGGTTCCTGAACTGGATATATGAGGGGCAAATACGCTGAAGATTTTTGGATTTTAGAGCCAAAATGGCAGGACGTGTCAAGAATTTGCACTTATTGAAACGCCACAGGCATAGGGGCCAAAGAGGCTTTGCTGCTTTGGGCTGTTGGTTGGGCCTAATTAGGGCGAGTATATCGTAAATTTCGCCTTTTGTTGCCGAAAATCGCCAAATTACGTCTAATAAGGCTTGCTTTTACTGCCGATAACATTATAATTACAGTGTGTTGTGTGATTACTGATTTATTATGGTCAAATGTAAAGGAGATATAGATGTTTCGGAAAGTGTTAACATGGGTGGTAACTGGGGCGGTTTGTTTGTCCGTACTCTTTGTGGCTGGGTGTGGCCCACAAGCGGATTTGGCGCTGAAATTTGCTGTTGGTGACAAGCTCAAATACAAAGTTACCGAAGAAAGTATCAAGGATTTCAAGTTCGAGCAGCCGTCGATAGACAAAGTCAGGTTTGAGCCGAGGAATGCGACTGTGCAGGTCGAATTTATTCAGGAGATAGAAAGTGTAGACCAGCAGGGAGCCGCCACGGCCAAGATTATAGTTAAGGGATTTAAGTACCGGGTGACGGACAAAGGCAAGGTCAAGTTTGACTTTGACAGCAGCAGAAAAGCGGACAAGAAAAAGCCTTTCGCTAAACTGATTGGCAAGAGCTACAAAATCAGGTTATTGCCGGATGGCAGCGTCAAGGTGGTCGATGCCAGGAGTATCCGAAATGCCGTCAAGCCAGGCACGTCCGCCAAAGTGGCAAAAGCTTTGATGAGTAATAAAAGCATTCAAAAACGCCACGAAATCCTGTCTCTGCCGGAGGCCGGCAGCCAATTGCTTCGCCAGGGTGACAACTGGACCAGGGTCAAGGAAACAGAGCAGCGCCTCATGGTGCCAAAATCTTTTGAAAAGACCTATACCTTGAAAAAAGTCAAAGAACAGGACGGGCGACGGCTTGCTTTTGTAGATATGAATGCCACCGAAAGCCCTACCCCCTTGAAGGGTGTTGTAAAAATCGCCGGCGGCATGGGACTTTTCGCAAACCTGTTTGACGCCGAAGAGACCTATACCGGCCAGATGGTACTCGACCTTGATACCGGCAAAGTGACTAAGTACAATGAGAAACTCGTTACAAAGTATATCGCCGCAGAACAATCCGCTAAGCAAAAACCGGATAAAGGACCGGACCTTTTAACGATAACCCTGACCTACGCGACGACTGTGGAAATGATTGACTGAAACGTCAAAACGGCGGGAACAAGGCTGAATATTTCGGCAAGCTTTATGGAAAGGTCCTGAACTTGCGTACGATTATTACTCTGTCCTGTGCAAGCATTATAGTCTTTGCCTTTGCCGGATGCCAGCAGGCCGAACTTAGCACGACGGAGTTGCTTGCTGTCGATTTCAACGAAGGCGCTGTCCTCAGGTACAAGCTCGTTTCGGCCAGAGATGTAGAGGTCAAGTTTGACTCATCCGGCTCGTCGTCGAAGGCCCGCAAGAGCAAACCACAAAAGATGACCGAAAAGTTGGTGCTCGTAATCTCATACAAACCCGTTGCCATCGACCCTTACGGCCTCAGCACCATAGAAGCGAGATGTGAATCTGCCAAGGTTACTCGAACCACTTTTGTCCGCAAGGGTAAGGTGCGTGATGCTGTCGAAAGCCTTGGGGGACAAACTTTCACGTTTCAGATTTCGCCCACCGGCCGCATCGAGGATTACTCCGAACTTAAGGAACTCATCCGGCGCCTCGGCGACAAGGCTTTTGCATCAGCCGGCGGCAGACAGGGAAGAATAAAGAACCCGGATATGATCTCCGACTTTTCCGCCCTGCAATGGTATCTATGGGATTCGATTGCGAGCATCGAAGACGCCGTCGGTGGCGTCACCATTGGCCAAAGCTGGAAAACGAAACAATTTGTTCCTCTGCCTCTGCCTTTGCCCGCCGCCAGAGATACCACTTACACCCTGACCGAAGTCAATCAAACAGACACCGGCCGAAAAGCCGTAATTACCAGCTCCTACCAGCTCAGCAAAAAACGTGTGAAGAACTGGCCGAGACCATATAAGGGCAAGTTCAGAATGAGGGGTATGTTCGGCTTCCTGCGAAATTTCAAGTTCCGTTCACTTGAAGGCTCAGGCACCCAAATTTTCAACATTGATACCGGAACGCTGGAGAGCGAACAGCAACAGTACAAGATTCACATCGACGCAGGTTTTATGATGCCTTTAGGGGATACCGTGCCGACCGTTACCGTTGACCAAAAGATCAGTATCGAGCTACTTGGCCAATAATCGCTGGAGGTTACAGCAATGCAGCGAAAAAACCTGTGGGCTCCGTGGCGAATGGAATATATTGAGACCTTGAACGAACCGGAAGGCTGCTTTATTTGCGGCTATCAGGAAAATCCCGACCGGGACAAAGACAATCTCGTACTTTGGCGAACCTCCAACTGCATCGTGGTTTTTAACAAGTTTCCATACAACAACGGGCATCTCCTGATTGCGCCCTGCAGGCATATTGCAACGCTCGATGAGGCGACCGACGATGAACTGCTGGAGTTGACCAAACTGTGCAGGGATTGCCAGACAGTATTGACCGCTGCCATATCCCCCCACGGTTTTAATATCGGCATGAATTTTGGCAGATGCGCAGGCGCGGGGCTGCCGGATCACATGCACATCCACGTTGTCCCCCGATGGGACGGCGACACAAATTTCATGCACGTCTGCAGTGATACCGATGTGATAAGCCAGAGTTTGACCGAACTGTGCGGCAAACTGCGGCAAATAAGTCTTGAAAAGAACCTGCCGAATTTGTAAAACCTTCCTCCAGAGCCGATTTGCTGTATAATAAGCCTGCGCCGAATGATTTTGTTTCTTAATGAGTGTAGAAATGTCTCATGAACTTGCCTGTTATGCTGTCAGCCAGTCGCAAAGTCGCCGCAGGCGATTTGAGGAAAAGCCGCACCCTTACAGGACCGCTTTTGAAAGAGACCGCGACCGGATTATGCACTCTTCGGCTTTCAGAAGGCTCGAGGGCAAGACCCAGGTTTTTATGCCCGGCGTCAACGACCACTATCGCACCAGGCTCACACACAGTATCGAAGTCGCGCAAATCGGCAGGACCATCGCCCGGGTACTGAACCTGAATGAAAGCCTCACTGAAGCCGTTTGTCTCGCCCACGATCTTGGCCACAGTCCCTTCGGCCACGCAGGAGAGCGAACCTTAAATGAGTTGATGGCTGCGGCCGGCGGTTTCGAACACAACCGCCAGACACTTCGCATCGTCGATTTGCTTGAGCGACCTTACCCCGACTTTGCTGGTCTGAATTTGATGTACGAAACCAGGCTCGGAATCGCCAGGCATCACAGCCCCTACGACAACCCCCATGTTGACGACTTTGACGAAGCCCATTGTTCGCTCGAAGGTCAGATTGCAGACATCGCCGACCGCATCGCTTACAACTGCCACGACCTCGAAGACGGAATGCGGGCAGGCCTTATAAATGAAGCCCGGCTAAAAGATGTAAAGCTGTTCGCCGATGCCTGGACCAAAATAAATGCTGCCGCCATTGCCGATAGTGCAATCCGCAACATAAGAATCGCAAAATCAATCATTGACATGCTCGTCAGCGACTGTTTGGGAGCAAGCTCCGCAGCCATTGCCCAGGCAAACGTCAAGTCTGGGCCAGACGTGTATGAAGCTGCGGACAAACTGATAAAACTTAGTGCCGCAGCGCGGGCCGACCTTGGGCGTCTTGAGGAATTCCTTTTTGAAAATATGTATATGCATAAGTTGTTACAGACGATAAATAAAGATGTGGCCAAATGGCTGAAAAGCGTATTTGAAAAATTCTGCGCCGAGCCCGGGTTAATGCCTCCATATTACAGACAGCTTGTATCGGCTGAGGGCCTGGAGCGAACCGTATGTGATTACATCGCCGGCATGACCGACTGGTACTGCCTGAAGATGCTGAAGGAAATCTGAATCTTGGATTTGAATAAAAGATTATTTACTTCTTATCTTGGCCTGGGATGGCTGCCGGTGGCTCCGGGCACGTGGGCATCGCTGCTCCCAGCGGCAGTTTTTGGTCTATTGTGTTATTTTGGCGTGCCGGCGGTTGTTGTATGGATTATTTTATGTCTTATTGCGGTTGATGCCGCCACAATATGCGTGTGGTTTTCTCCGGCTGTGGTAGCCGAACTCGGCAACGAAGACCCACGCGAAATAGTAGTTGATGAAGTCGCCGGTCAGACCCTCGCGTACCTCGGAGCCTATGCGGTAGGGGGGCGCGAAATTCTTGTAACGGCCGCGGTCGGGTTTTTTGCGTTTCGGCTGTTTGATATATTCAAGCCCTGGCCCTGTCGCCAGCTTGAAAAACTCCCTGCCGGCTGGGGAATTTTGGCCGACGACCTCATGGCCGGTGTATATGCAGCCGGCGTTCTGCAGATATGTGCCAGGCTATGGATTGGCAATTCGGCTTAAGGACTGATTATGGCACCAGAGTATTCTGTTGACCTTTGCAACAAACTCACCACCAGGTTCCGCGCCGCCAACTTGCATCGCCCGCAGCGAATAGCACGTTATGATGCCGGCACCGAGTTAGTCTATGAGATAACCGCCGTTTCGGGCGCAGGTAAAGCCCAGGTCCGTTTGGTGGTGGAAAAATTTGTCGGAGGTGGCTTTGCAGGCCAGGTGTACCGTGTAAAGGTGCTCCAGCTTACGCCCGAAGAGACAATTCCCGGGATAGTCGTCGGGGCCTCCTATGCGATTAAGATTCTCATTCCGCCCTCGGGTTTTTCACGCCTCTTTCGAAATGCACTCTACTGGCTCGGCTTTGGGGGGCCGTTTCAGCTTCAGTGCAATCCCATAGCCGCCCGGGCTGGTGCCCTTTGGCAAAAATTTATCCGGCGAGCCGCTAAGATTCGATTCGGTGATGAAAGGACTGTAGTAGATATCCACGCCACCTTCGTTGACCACGACCTCGGCAGTTGTGGGGAGTTGAGCGAATGGATACAGGGACGTACCTGGCGGCTGGAAGTTGACGACCATTTAGACTTGCTCAAAGCCTGGGGGAAAAACAGGACTATTGACCAGAGCTTGCTCGGCTCCGGAGAGTACCGTGCAAAGCGCACCTTCATGGCCGACTTCGTCAAACTTCTACATGATATGGGGGCCCACGAGTTCGCAAGGCAGTACGAATGGTCAACATGCAAGAGTCAGCCCAACTGCCTCAAACGCGCAGGCAGCGAAGATGACCCGCAAACCGGCCTGGTCGCCGTCGATTTCCGGGCGGGCCTGACACTATTACCATTTCTGCCGATGAGCCCCGGCGACTTTAAGCTCATCTTAGCAGGACTAAAACGCGGAAGTATCGTCCAGTTCGACCGCGGCAGCGTGAGCAGGTTGGAGATATTCGTTTTGAAACACGGCTACGAATTTGAGGACATGCACCAAATGTTAGACGAACTGAAGGCCTGCGAAAACATCTATCGAAATTCCGTGCCGGATATTACGCACAATCACGTTCGCCTGCTTTACGATGGCAACTTGTGGCGCACGATTTTTTCAAACGCCGTCACCGGCTGGGAAGTACGCAATATTATTGACGACAGGCACGCCGAAAAATTCCGTGCCTGCAAGATCGGCACACTTCTGTTTTTCCTGGTTGGAATGATACCTTTTTTAGGCAAATTCATTCGCCGTATTTGGGCACATGCCGATTGGCGCGGCCACTACGGGGCGATGCTGACAAGCTGGGACTATTTTACCCGTGCCATAAAAGCAAGGATTGCCGAAAAGGTCATCACCTGGCACCGGGCCGGAAGGATGGATGAGCAGCGAGCCATGAAAGTGGCCGAATCGCCCTGCGCATTCTTGTGTCATTTACCCCTGGCAATATTACCGGCCGGCCTCCACAGATTTCTGACGGACAGCGAATTCAGAAAAGAAAAACTGTTTTTCATATTTGTCCGGCCCATAAAATTATATTTCAATCCTGCCTTACGCGAGCAATGGCTCCGTGACATGGTAACCCAAGGGCAAAAAAAGCACATCCTCAGCGATGAAGACTCCGAAACTATCCTTTCCCGGATAGGTGAGCCTTTCATACAGAAATACCTGAAGAGCCTCGCGGTGCATATTTGCACCCTCCCGGTAACACAAATAGTTTCAATATTTGTAGCATCTGTTTTCTACATCAAGAATCCCGCAATGGACCCTACAGAAAGAGCCCTGAAAGTGGGAGCGATCCTGCTTCTGTTCCAGATCACGCCGATATCGCCGGGTTCACTCGTTCGAGGTTTCTACGTGCTCTACATGGTCATCAAAGAGCGAAACTTCAGGGACTACAACATCGCCGTCTTCCTGGGTTTCTTCAAGTATATAGGCTACCTGGCCTTTCCAATCCAGATGGCCTATCATTATCCCGCACTTGCGCGTTTTATGGCCGGCCACTGGGCGACTGAAGCGACCCATATTGTACCCGTATTTGGTGAGCGCGGGGCGCTTTTAGAGTACTGGGTGTTTTGCTTATTCTATAATTGGCCCCTGACAATCAGGCGCAGAATGAAAAAGATAGCACAGGCCCGCCGCTCTCTTGCGCCTCGATATT
>SDBT01005575.1_pt1 | contig 21087 bp, 17 predicted proteins | sample 2277101 | NCBI WGS metagenome assembly SDBT01 (sample SAMN10404973, study PRJNA504765) | marine sediment metagenome | isolation source: marine sediment core GS10_PC15, 103 cmbsf | place: Arctic Ocean: Southern Knipovich Ridge | collected 2010
GCGGGTTTGGCGAATGATGTTACCAAAAATGAAAACAGGAAACCGGAATTAGAACAAGAACACGCGACGTATTAAAACAAGAAATAAGCGTCGTCGTAAAACAGGGCGTTTTCGAGAGAGAGGAGGTTAAAATTTAACCATTATTAGAATTGGTGACGAAGGCAGCCTCGAAGCTTGCTCAGGATTTTTCCGAGCGCAAAGTGATTTCAGGTGTTTTATGTTAAATATAATTTTACCCAAAAAAAGAGATGGGTTCAGGTAAGTGTGTCAGGATAAGAAGATACCCTAAATCTGCTCGTGCATTCGACAAATTTTCTCGATTTATTCAGAAATCGGTTTAACTTTGACGGCTCTAGGTCCTTTATCTCCCTCTGTCACTTCGAACTCTACTTTTTCTCCTTCTCTGAGGCTGTTTTTGCCTTCAATATCAGAGTTATGAACAAAGATGTCTTTTCCATCTTCGCCTTTAATGAATCCGAAGCCTTTCTGGTCGAGCCATCTCGCCACTGTACCCACTGTCATGTATTTCACCTCTTTTGTTCATTTTAGTTATACTTTCTCAGTGGACTATATATAACTTGCATTTGCGCACGCACCGATAGATAACCTGTCAATGGTGCAGTTTTTTTACTAGAGTTGCCTCGGTGTCACGGCTTCGCTCACTCATTGTTCCTAGCTGACAGGAAATCTAGAGAACACAGGTATCAAGTCACGCTGGAACATGGTTCGCTCAGCCTAAACAGCCTCGCTAATTCGCACGGCAACCTCGGCACTCGTAAAAAAACCTACAACTTTAATGTCTTTTCAAGGAATAGTTTAATCATGAAGTTGAGATTCCAAGAATAAAACACTGTAAAAAGACAAACAATTGACACATTGATTAACGAGGAAGCTCTGTTGTTAGCAAAAGTTCTAAGAAACGAAAAGAAAGGAATGAAATCCAAGAAATCCCCAAACCTAATTGTTTATTATGCGTAAACCTGAGTCATAAGAATACCAGATTTATTTTTTAGGTTTGAGTTATGCTTAGTCTTTATCAAGTCGGAGAGCAACTGCTTGAATTTTCCGCTTACGGAGAATGCTCTTTTGTTGAATAACCAACATAATGCCAAAGTTTTCAGGGCTTTGGAATCTTTATTTTCGTTATCAATGCTCTTAAGAAGATATTTTTCAAATAACGTAATCCTTTTCCAACTGAACTTATGGCTTCAACATCCACGTAACTGTGCCAACCTTTAGCTATGTTGTCTTTTTCATTGACTCTAAAGTATCCGTTTTTATCTCTGAATACTTCAAACTCTGTTTCTTCAAAAAGCAAAATGGCGTGTATATGAGAATGTCCATTTTCGAAAGCCTCAAAGACTCGACAACTTGAAATCTTACCAAACTTTTTTCTCAGATAAGACATATACCGATTGAACTCAACTCCAATATTTCGCCAAGCATCGCTAAATGAACAAAGTTTAGTATCGTACGTCAAGGTGACAAGCAGTGCCCTAGTCTTTTTCCTTTCGTCCCTTTCTTTTGGATTAAAGAAAACTTTCTTCTCAGTTAATTTCGAAAAATCTCTAAAACGACGATAAACCCTTTGACGATAAACATCATTTCCCCCGTTTAGAACACTTAACCGCAAAAGTCTCAATATTTACAGGCAATCTATAAAACAAAAACTGGTTATGTCTACTATCACGTATTCTAAAAGTCTTGAAATCCACTCTCCTAAGTATCATGTAAGTATCGTCATAAACCCACTCAGAATATTTTTTAACGATCTCAGAAACTGAATAAGGAGATATCTCATGGTATCTGAGAATTGCCTTGCGAGAAAGCAAAGTCTAGGCAAATAGACGAGCTCCTAACGATAAAAACAAGAAAAAATGGGGAAAGTATTCTCTTACAAGTGTAATGGTAGCCCGGGGGAGATTCGAACTCCCGTCAGGGGGTCCAGAACCCCCCATGATTGACCGCTACACCACCGGGCTTAATGTTCTAGTATGTTAGAGGAAAGTTCGTTTCTCATTAATAAGTTACCTCAGAATTTTCTGAGAGATTTTTTTCTAAACTCTCCTTTGCAGTTACATTTTCCTTATAGACTCTTCGTAGCAAAATAAAGCTTTAGCTTACTCGACCCCTCGCCATTAATGAAGCTAACTCCGTGTTAAGTTTCTTGTATACTCTATAGAATCCCACTTTTCTTCAGGGTTAAATTGTGACCCCAAACCACACACATTTTAGAATTTCTGGCTTATTTTTGGGGCAAAATATTATGAACCTTAGACGTAAATACTCTTAGATATGAAAATGAAAGCTATTGTGTGTACTAAATACGGACCTCTGGATGTTCTTCAACTCAAAGAGGTAGAGCATAAAAGACCATTTTACTTTCATTAACATTGAAGATCCGAAGAAGGTAGCACACAAATTTATTACTATCCTAATGTCTGATAAATGATTAAGGGAGTTATTGTGTTAAAGATCAAGATATTTTGTGGGTTAATGTTACTTCTTATGGTGTTCACCTGTTTTCAAGTTGCGATTAATGGAAATAATTTTTTAGTTCGTGCAATGGAACCATCAACACTTACGATTTATGCGGGTCCCCCAAGTGTAATTGCAAACAACAATGAATACGAAGCAATCTTCGTACAACTACAGGACTCGAATGGTGCACCCGCCAGAGCTCAACAGAATACTACCATATTTTTATCATCAGCCCTTACCAAAATAGGCTCAGTTGAACCAGTTATCATAATACCGGAAGGATTCACATACGCCGTAGCCAAATTCCACTCCACTTACACGCCCGGCGCCACAACGATAACTGCCGCTGCACCCGATTATGCGGCTGTTCAAACATCAATAGTCACAGTTGGACCTGTCCCATACAAACTTGCAGTATATACCTTCTTCCCGTCCGATGTTCCAGCAGACAATGCCGCATACCCTGCTATTATAGTACAGTTGCAAGATCAAAAAGGATTTCCCGCAAAGGCTGAAATTGGCGGTTTAAAGGTGACCCTAACATCCTCATATACCAACATCGGCACCGTAGAATCAAACGTAAAAATAAATGCAGGTAGCACTTATGTGATAGCTTCTCTCACCACGACTAGTTATAACGGAAATACCACCATCACTGCTTTGGCAGCAGGTTGTGTTTCAGGGCAAATAACAGTTTTTACAAAAAAACCGTATAAAATAGACATAGATAGTAATTCTGCACCTCTACTAAAGGTAGGTATTGGACCACCAATAGTTCCAGCCGACAATAAGGTTGTCTACCAACAAGTTCTAGTCCAACTCCAAAATAGTGATGGTCAAATAGCACTGGCACCAAAGGATATTACCGTCCGTTTATCATCATCCATCACTGATGTAGGGACGGTTGAGCCAACAATTACAATTAATGACAATCAATCTTACGCTTTTGCAGAGTTTAGTTCAACATACTATTCAGGCAGCACAAACATAACTGCGGCTGCCAACGATTACACAAGTGGGTCTGCGATTCTAACTACAGTTGGATCCATGCCCCAAAAACTAGCTGTGTACAGTGTGCCGATGTACTTACCGTCAGATGCGCAGTCATATGATGCCATTATAGTGCAACTTCAGGATTCTGAAGGTGCACCCGCAAAAGACCCATTTGGCGACATCGATGTAGTTTTGTCCTCTTCGATTCACGCAACTGGAACACCCAGCTCAACAATAACGATTCCTTTTGGAAAAACACAGACTACCGCGACTTTCTTCTCAACTTATAATGCCCTCTCAACCACTATCACCGCCCAAACACAAGGCTATGCCCCTGGACAAGCACAAATTACAACTATATTCATAAATCAAATCACCCTCAACGTTTCAATCACTACTCAACAAGTTAGCATTAACTCCACCAACCAAGCACCCATAAGAATCTACGTCACTACCAAAGAGATTGGTCCAATTTCAGGTGTTGAAATAAAACTCACATCAGACAATAGTGGAACTTTTTCAAACATAACCGATGAAGGAAACGGTTATTACACGTCAGTATTTACCGCTCCAAGCGTAACCACACAAACGATCTGCAGCATTATAGCAAATGCTTCCAAACTCGCGTATAATGGCAACGGACTTGGAAACACGCAAATCACAGTTAACCCTGACCTCCTTTTTCGTTTACAACTATACATCAAAGACGATAATGGCAATCCTGTCAGTGAAGCGAACGTAATCTCAACATCTCAACCGGTAGGCATGTCGGTTCTAACCAGTATCGCTAACGAAGCGGGCTATTTGCAGTTTGATAATGTCTTAAAAGGTTCTTACAGTTTCCAAATCACAAAATCAGGATATGTCACGAAAAACGAATCGATTTTTGTAATTACAGATGAAATAACAACTCTAACGATAACTGCTCAAAGCTTAGCGTTTTTATCATCTCCATTAAGTCTGAGCGTCATAATAGTTGTTGTTATTACTCTAGTCATAACTGTGATAGTTTTTCGTAGGCGCCGAAAAAGGTGGTAATTATCAAGAATGGGAAACAGTGTTATACAAAGTTACACCAAATGAAACAGGAAAAAACTGGATAAAAAACAACCAGAATGAATATTCAATCACTCTTTCCTTTGCCGAAATCCAGAGCAACCCACCTCAAGGTTCTATTAGAAACGTAAACTTAATGTTGTTATTGATAGACGGCTAAGAATCAAAAAAGGGTTTTTGAATGATTAAGGCTTAACGTGATTCATGTTTATTTCTCATTTTATTTTAACCCCAAACCCAACCGTTAACGGACTGCTGGTTAACCTGTTTTTCTTTACCAACTATCATTGACCTTTGGTTAGCATGTGCTGAAAGTTTATTTGGTTTTGGTTGTCATTACTAGCAGGGTAATAATTTGGAGAAGGTGTTTAGGCCAAATCAGACGAGAAGCACAATGGTTTGGGGCTTAGTATTACTGGCGATAATTGATGCCCCATTATTGTTGTTTTTCTTTCTTGGTTTTCAAGGACCTACATTTTCTCTTGTTATCTTGGCAGTTATTCTCATTCTCGTCGATGGTCTAGTGCTTTCTTTAGGATTTCTAGGCAAAAGAATGAGTTACAATCTTGGAGATGACGAGTTCACGGTGAATTTTGGTCTCTCGAAACGAAGGATTCCCTATTCGACGATTCGGAATGTGCAACGTTCTCAAACAACGCTTCTGTTTCGTCTTTTTGGTGCAAGTTGGCCTGGGTTCCATTGGGGACTTTACAGTGCCAAAGGTGTCGGAAGAGTCTGGGTTTACTCAACTAGAATGAGCGGAGACTTTGTTTTGATTGAACAGGTAAACGGCAAAAAGATTGCAGTATCTCCCGAGAATCCAGAAAGTTTCCTTAATGAGATAAATACTCAGAAAAGTAGGTTCGCAACATCTAGTCCAAGTGAAGTCAAAACTTTTGAAGCCTCAACCAAAGTAGTCTATTTGCAAGTTGTGACTGTAGCTGCTGCTTTTTTTGTTTTTCTAGGATATCTGCTCTGGATTTACCCGTCGCTCCCAGAGATTATTCCTGTACATTTTGATTTCAACTGGAATCCTAATCGTTGGGCACACAAATCTGAACTGTTCATAATAGCAGGTGTCGCAGCGATTTTTCCTGTAATAAACACTATTGTAGCCCTTAAGTTTGGAAAATATGGAAAGGAGCTGGTGATTTTTCTTGGAATAATATTCATTTTCGTCATAGCTCTATTCTTTGGAATCGTATATTTCACACAAACCATAATCTGAATTTAGTGATGCGCGCATTTCAATGTGAAGTCATTTGTAAATTCTAATCCAAAGTCAGGCTAAACATCGGGAGTTTGGGGTTAAAATTTAACCCCAAACCCAATAATCAAAAAGAAGATAATATACACGATATTTCACACATAATAAATGAATTTTCTTGGATAATTCACGTCTATCAACAATGTTTTATAATAAAATGGCAAACATTCATTTGAGGAAGTTATATGACCAATGACACTTTCTCGGATTTGATCGATTAGCATGGTCAAAAAGATAATAGCTAAATACACACGATAAAAGTTTTATATTACTAATTTTACCCCCCTATACCATGTCTCGGCCATATGTTTATTCTATTCTAATTATAGTAATCATAATCTCACTGTCGTTGGCATCTGTATATGTTTTACAATTTGGACCGCAATCTGAAACCCCAATAAATACTCTTACTTTTTATACTGAGCAGTTTCCACCATGCAACTACCAAGAAAATGGCACATTAGAAGGCATTGCTGTTGATCTTTTAGTTCAAATTACCGATAAGATGGGCAGCAAAGTAACATCTAACCAAGTTCACCTTGTTCCCTGGACAGAAGCATACCAAGCAGCTCTAACGGGGGAGAATACTGTTCTTTTTTCGATGGCACGATTGCCTCAAAGAGAACAGTCTTTCAAGTGGGCAGGACCCATATTTACAGAAACATACGTCCTCTTTGCCAGATGGGATAGAAATTTCACAGTCAACGTCGCCGCAGATTTAAAAGGATACAATATTGGCGTAATCACTGATTCCGCTGGCATTTTTCAGCTCTTAGATGCTGGTGTGGATGAGAGCCAATTGATATACAGCACAAACGCATCGGTACTCATCGAGAAACTTTCAAGTGGTGATATAGACTTTTGGTGCTATCCACAGATAGTAGGTAGATCGATAACCGAGCAGTTAACGGGCAATTATTATTCGTTTAAAATTGTATTTCAACTGAGCGATTATGATTTCTATTATGGGTTTAGCAAAGACATTCCAGACTCGACAGTTAGCTCTTTCCAGCAGGCAATTGATGGGCTTAAACAAGAAAAAGATGCCTCAGGTATCTCACCTTATGAACAAATATTAAGGCGTTATATTCCAACACGTGGAACGGCTACATCTCCTGAAAAGCTTGTCGAATTTGTTCAGGACGCCTACGAATATGTACAACAACAGGGACAGGAATCGGCTCTAAGTGAATTTAATAACCAGACTGGCCAATTTGTCGAAGGTGAACTCTATATTTTCGCCTATGACATGTCGGGCAATACATTAGCACTTCCATTTCAACCAGAACTTCTTGGAACAAATCGATGGAATACAACAGACCCTAACGGAACAGCATTTATTCAACAACTAATTCTCACTGCACAATCTGGCGGAGGGTTTGTGCGTTATTCTTATTTAGACCCTTCAGACAATTTCAGAATCAGAGCTAAAGTCAGCTATGCCCTGATGATAAATCAGGATTGGTTTATCGGATCAGGCATTTACGAAGCACAGAGGTAAATATCCATTTAGTGCACTTGTTGTGCGAGGCTAATTTTAATCGGGATTGTCAGTTGTCCCGTTCGTAGTTTTAATAAGTACATTTTTGTGGTTACAAACCCAAAAAGTCATATTTGCAACTATAACGTCATATGGTTGGTTTATGATAAACCCCCAGGTCTTTAGTATATCATATGCATTGATATTCTTGATAGGGTTAGGTGTCGCATTTTTGATTTGTACCGTTTTGATTTACAAGCTAGAGAAAAAGTTAGAACCTCAAAAGAGTTAGTTCAAGGGCTAAAAATCTTATCAAGCAAGAAATGCAGAAAATCCTAAGAAACAAAAAGGGGGAAGTTGCGGGAGACATCACCAATATGGCCGAAATTACCTTACCGCGACCATTTATTTCTAAAGATACTATATTTTACGGGTAAATTAGGGTGGGGTTCCAGTCCCCGCACCTATATTAAAAATTAAGAAAAAAGGCGTAATTAACCACTTATTCCTTCTTTGGTTTTGTTATTAATTCTGGCAATCTTCGCAAAATGATTAGTCAAATTCCTAGAGATACAGTTAGGTCAATTATTGCTTGTATGGTATTCCAAAATTTGGTCCTCTCAATCTTGCTTCACCGAGAAGAGCCTTATGAACATAAGTGAATCGGTCAGAATACACATCATCATCAAGGAACGTCTTCAATTTTTTAGGTAAAGGATAAACGAGGTTGCGCTCAAAAAACATTCTAGACTTTTTCATTCCACTTTTTTGGCACGACAAGTATACCACTTTGAAGCAGTGCCCTTATTGACTTTCACTTTCCATCCAGCCCGAAGAGCAGCCCACTTTCACTCAGGGCATAGCGTTTCACGTTATTTTTTTGGTTAAATTTTAACCTCAAACCCAAACTTTTTAGAAAGATTTTAGTTCCCACAGTTTCCGTTTTTTCAATTTTTTTGCTGCTTCTCGATTTTCCTTTTTCACTTCTTTTACAACTGCTGCTTTGATTAACCGCGTGGAAATAGGTGGATCCATTTTGCGCAGTTTAGCTTGAACTTTCGTTACAATATTTTTCGCTAATTCATCAGTGATTCCAACTTTTTTCAGAGAATTGATAATTTTTTGAAATTTGAAATCTTCAATTTCGCCTGTTTTTTGCTCTACGCTGATGACTGACTGTGTATGTTCAACATAAGGTAGAGCAACCACCAAAGACGACTTTTTTCCTCGAATCGTTTCAAGTAACCCCAAATCTGCGACAATGGTTATTACTCTCTGTTCTTCGTTCACACCTTTTACTTCAATTCTCTCGATGACTTCGTTGTTTTTAAAGAAAATTTTTACAAAATCTCCTGAAGCGAGGTTAGACGGGATTACTCTGCATTCTATTGGTATAACCACACTTCCTTCAGGTATGACCGGGCTTAAACCTCGTTCCTTAGCTGATATCGCGAAGTGGATGATTTTTGCTTCTTGGTCCAATTCAAATTCTACGTTTCCTATTCCCCAATCTGTAATCAAGCGCCTCTTTACTCGGTTGGAGATATCTTCTAGTGGTAGGTCTGCCGGCAAGTTGAATTCTCGCTCTGACAATTCGGCTTTCAGAGAGTCAGGAACTCTTGGCTTACCCACGATGTCATATATTAGCAGTGAACTAGGCAACTTGACCGTGGAGTACTCGGGTTTTCCTCCTCTAAAACTATCTAATATAGAGCCTGGACTTTTTTTCGGTATCTTTTCAGCTATTTTGTCTCCGGTATTAACACCCCAAACAATGAAAATGCTTACTGCAACAATTTCCATAGCGCCTCCTAAAGTAGGTTGATCTAAAATTGCTAGCAAACCTCCTGAAAATCCCAAAAATCCTAATCCAAACAGTAAACCAATAAATGAAGATAATTTCTCGTTTGTAAAATACCTGTACACAAGTGACAGCAGCATAACTATGAAGAAACCACCAGTTCCATATATTAAACCTCTTAGGAGGCCATAAAGGCTTTCTACAACCAACGCAAACATGTTTCAGTAGTCCTAGTTTAGGGATTATCATTGTCAAATAAAAATCTAATCTTCAAAAAAACCATAGCTCTTTACATATTTGTGGTGGGTTTAAATTTTAACCCCTGAAAAAGGTAAATAAAAGAAATTATCTAGAATTAATTGTAAGGTGCATTTTTACTATGTTCAAACCCAACTGCACATATTGTCATAAAAGGTTACAAAAGAATAATTCAACTATCCAGTTTGGCAAATCAAATATTTGGCATGAAAATTGTTACAGAGAACACCTGGAAAAAAGCATTCAAAATATATGGTTAAGAGAAATAAGATTGTTGAAAAAAGTTAAGGTCACTTTAAATAAAGTTAGAAAACAAATGTTATCTCGTGGAGTTTTATATCTTGATTTTAGTAAATTCTCAAAAGATTTCGATATTATTATGGTTTCATTGAAATCGATAACTGAAACATGTAAAGGTTTGAACATCATCCAGAAAGATGAACTTGAAAAATCTTTAGAGAAATATTTCAAAAAGATGATGATTCTCTTAAAGTCATGTAACAAATTATTGAAACAATATTCGGATTCCAAAAAAGAATTAACATTAGAACAATTCAATGAAAAAAACAACGAATCCTTAGAGACCCAAAAAGAAGAATGGATTGAATTAGCCGATTACTTAATGAGTGTTCATAATACCTTGAAAAGTTTTGAGAATACGACTAAAATTAAGATTGAAGAAGAAATTCAAAAACGGATTGATGAGATACCAAAAAAAGTTAAAAGATTTTGATTTAAAAAGGGGGAGTTTGCGGGAGATGTGGAGATGTCACCAGAGGCGGTATGCAATCCCTATATGTTTGCTTATTTGGGTTTAATAGAAACTGTGGCCAAATGTGCCGTCGATATGGTTACATTGTTATTAGGGGCAAAAGGAAAAGAGTTCAAAGTTCCAAAACATCACAAATGACAAATTGTTGAATCTTGGCGGGCTATTAAGAAAAGGTGGGGTTTAGGAAAGCTGGATTTCCGTAAGAGGCTCCAAGCTTTCCAAGTCGTTCATTTTCACTATTTTATCTGAGATTGTGTAGAGAACATTTTCAATGTAAAGTATCCTGTTGATTGGTAAGCTATCTCCAAAAGGTTCTACGTTGTAGTAATGAGTCACGTTACCATTTAGTATGAACCCTTGCTCCACTGATATGTCAAAAACGTATGCTCCGTGGTAGTATTCATTGTAGTATACGAAGTCTTCTGGTTCTTCAATAGTTATATCTAGTGAAATTGGAATGGCTAGCAGATTCTTTGGTTCATCGAACAGAAACGCTTTATGGTCCCACAATACCATGGAATCTGACCAATCAGCTTCTACAATATATGGATCTACTGCTTCTGTTGGTGCTGAAACGTTTGTAACATCAAAAAGCGAAAGCTTCACATTATTGTCTTGTTTGCCTATCCCAATTACATGATTTTCGTCATATGAGTGAAGGTAACCTGAGAAACCAGGTATTTTCAAGTAGCCCAAAACTTTTGGTGCAGTCTGGTCAGCAGTATCTATAACAAAGAAAGGATCGATCTGTCTAAAGGTTACTAAGTAAACTCTATCAGCCATGAATCTTGCAGCGTAAATGCTTTCCCCTGGAGCGAGATTCTCTAATCTTCCAACAACATCTAGGTCCATGTTCAACACGAAAAGATTATTCGAAGAGTTGCTGACGAATCCTTCATCTGTCCATCCATTATTCCACTCTGTTGTCGCTATTCTAAAGAAACCATCATATTCATCCATACTAAACTGATTAAGAACAAATCCTGAAACTGATCCTTCAGCCTCAACAACTATTTTCTCTTGATCCAACTTCGCTCTATAAATCAATGTTTCTTCTCTTGACTCGCTTCCATCCTCAAGCAAAAACCAGTTATTGTTTGGAGCCACCAAATACATATTGTCCAGCGAAACATACATACTTGTAGTTTGACTTGTCAAGAAACTTTCACAAGTTGGCTCAGCTGCATCATTCAATACGTCAACCGCAACAATTGTAGTAAAATAGTAGAACCGATCTGGAACATCGATATATTGTATTTCATTAGGTTGCACCTCTCTAGTATGGGTACCCCGGATTTTAGGCAAGATAACTTCAGTTACATTTTCATTATCGGCGCTTGGCTGTGTAGCTGGCTGATTTGCAACAATGTAAACGTAGTTTCCGATCATTCTTGAACCTGATAGAGTACCGTTAAGGATCACAGTTCTTGATAAAACAGGATTAGACTTGTTGGTGATGTCATAGACTTTAAGAAATATTTCGTTGCTGTAAAAGTAAGGTAGAATTGGAAGCTCTTCAACGATTATCTTCTCTATACCTTCTGGAATTGTACTGTTATTATTCTCACCACCTTCTAGAAACGTACCGTTAATAGTAACTATTGGCATTGGCATTGGCGTGACATCAATGAAAGAGAAAAACGCTTGTTTTGTTAGAACCACCAATTTATTTTGATGTATATAAATTTGGGCGCCATAAGTTTGGTTCAGACTTATCTTTGAGATTAATTCCGCTTGGTTATACGGATAAGCTTTCAATATGTAAATATTTGATTCTGCGACAACATACAAGTATTCTCCATCAGTCTTCACAACATCAGCTTCATCTACACCTGCAACCTGAATATTAGTACTCGAATAATCCGATACCGCAGCAGATTCAGGGGATAAACTCTGAACATCTTCGTTAGTGCCTGACTCTCGTCGACCTCCAATGAGCGGAACAAAATTATCGATGCTTTCAATCTGATTTGCTTTTTCCATGTTTGTGGTAATGAAACTCTCCAGTTCCTCAAAGTTTGAAAATGTTTTGAGTTTCACAAACACTGATTGGATTGGATCAAATTGAAAACCAACATTATAGATTGTAACCGCCAATATGGAAACTAAAAGCACTGCAACAATTCCGTAAATAACTGGTTTTTTCTTTATTGCTCTTTGCACTTTAATCACTACTCTCAATTAGTCTATATACATATTTTATCAAGCGTTAGAACACTTTGTTCCAGAAACTAGAACAGAAACCTAAAATGGTTTCAGTCTCCAAAATCGCAACAAGGATTCCAGCTATAAATTTACCTGTAGGAAAGGTGTTTGATGCCATCACAATCCACTAAAACAATGTGACATCCACGTTACTTTTAACATTTTTCATAAACTAAGATTAAGTTTTAAAGATAAAAAACAATTCAATAACCCAGTTAAAATTGAAAAAAGGGGGAGTTTTGCAGGAGCTAATAGAGCTGCGAAGGATGCCCAAACTTTCTGTTAAAAGTTAAAATTTGAAAGTTTTTTAATACGTGTCAAGAAGAAGGGGGTTGCTGAGGCTCAGGCACGGGCAAATTTAGGAATGAAAAAACCTAGCCACTATAAACCTTAAATAGATTTTAATCTAATACCTTTAAAAAATGGGAAAAGAAAAAAAGATTTTTTTACTTGCCATTTCTGTTATTATTATTGCCGTCACACTGATTGGATTCTATCTAAGCTCAGATATAAAAAGTGAACAGCCTTCCCATTATGTTCCTCCTGAAACCTCAAAACTAGTTATTGGGTCAAACGAATACACAATAGATTACACCAGACTTCCGGGGAAAGGTGATGTCTTTAAGATTAGCAACGAAATAACCTATAGAAAAGAAATGTGCATCAATAATGAAGATGAATGGCAAGCTGTTGGCAATGAAACTCATATCACTAGATTATCTCATGAAATTGCTGTGTTAAAACCAAGTTGGAACACTTTTTCAGTTGTTAATACACGGAATATGGATTTGCTTTTGGAACTCACAATAAGTGATGTTGATCAAACGGGTTTTCCTGATTGGTGGCCAGAAGTGTATTCTGGAGGTGTCTTACGTGTCGGAGATGAAATAACAATATCTGGATATAATCCACTCGATAGTAGTCTCAAAATTTACTATGAAACAACCACATATGATGGTGGAAATTGGAAACTAATCGGAGAAGCACTTTCCAAAGGTGATTTTTCCATAAAATGGACGATCCCCGAAGCAAAAAGTTATACGATTTACTTTGATGACCATAAAATATACCTACAAGTTGAATCTGAAAAAGTATCTAACATTTGGGGTCAAATTAATCTACATTTCTGGGCAACACAAAAATCATCATCAATATCAGCAGAAATTACCCCATCCAAAAAATCTATTATTAATCCCCAATTTTATGAAGTTGGACTTGAGCCACTTTCATTTATTCTCTCCGAAGCATCAGGAGGAAAAGGATATTTCCATATTTATTATAGTTCTGGAGAAAATAAATTCACTGAGTTGTTTAAAGAATACACTGGAACAGGTAAATTGGCTATTTCATGGAAACCGCCTGAATTAGGAACTTATGTTTTTTGGGTCTTGTTTGATACTTTGGAAAACCAAGGAATTCCTAGGATGACTACAACTGTCAAACGCTATGATTTAATTGTAGTACGTGAAAATTATTAAGAATTTTTGAGAGTTTAAGAATCAAACACCACCCAATGAAAAAAGGGGGGTCTGTGGGAAATGTGGTGATATCTCCACCTACCTGCTGATTCCGCGAAATCTAAGTACATTTTGAACTAATTCACAGTTATTTTCGTTTTCTAAAGTATGTTAAGTCGTCGTTGTCTTTTCCAACCCGCTCGAATCCAGCTTCAAGAAATCTTTTCTCGTAACTTCTCACAGTTACACCTTGAACACATGCCCTCTTCGTTTCCAACCCACTTTTGGTAAGTCCTTTTACCTTTGTTGAGTTTATCCCACAGAATGTTTGAATGTTGAGACTTTGGATGCCAGCATTCACAAATCTTACCAGACATTAGGATCCACTTTCTTTCTCTTTTACGGGGCTTGATGCGCGCAGATTAGATTATTATCCAAATAGTAAGTGCCCGCAGCCATTTTTCTTCTTTTCCTAACCAGTGTTGTGACATTAAAGTTGTAACTGTTACTAAGAAGAATAGGGCAAATAATGGAAAAATGGAACAAATTAGAATATAAATTATGAAAGAAGAAAGTGTATTAGCCCCTAAGATAGTTAAAAATATTTTACTGGTAAATTAAGGTGTGAATCCCACTCCCCGTCCCTATATTAAAATTTAGTTCTTGAAAAAAGGGGGAGTTTGCGGGAAATATATCCAATAGTAACTATTCTAACGGGTACACTAGACTTCAAAAATCAATCTAATTACGTAAGAGTGAAAGTTCGCTGGGATTACTATTTCTCATAAAAAAGTGGTTAGATTATGTGTCATATAACCGGTCCAAATCCTTCACATGATTGTGTTAAATGTTATTTTTTGGATCTGAAAAGAGCAATAGAAAAGAAGGATGAATAAGTGTGGCACGTGTACCTTGGGTTTGGGTTTTGGGTAAGTTGTGGATCAAAATTTAAAGGATTCAAAAAATTTAGAAATAATAAAAGATGAAGTACTGGGAAATAATGGGTGGGACAATTGCCATTGTATGTCTTTCTTGTAAAGGTCGGGGTTGTCCTAAGTTTGATTACACTGGAGTGCAAAAATTGGAAATTTAGGTTTGTGCAATTGTGTGAGTTTGGGTTTGGGGTTAAAATTTAACTTTTTATAGTATTCCCTGCTCGTTTGGAACTTTACATAGGTAATTTGCTTCTTGGCAGTGCTTTTACCTAGGTAATTTTGGGTGTAACAAAAAGGAGCAATGGATAAGCATATGTGATTTTGTTTCAATCTAATTTTGCTAGTATTGACTTAGGCTCATAAATATCTATATTGCTAGCGTTGAATTCAGCTTTAAGGTGGACTATAAGTTTGGATAAGTCTGTTAAAGTCCACTCTTCTAGCTTCCAATACTTATCTTTCTCCTCTGTAATCAATAAGCCTAACAGGAGATGTCTTGCATCGGTTTTGATTTTCTTACCAGTAGTGTAATAAAAACTTCTTAGTCTACTATGTTTTACTATACTAGAAATTTTTATTTCTAAATATGTTAACCGCCCATGTTGGTCAATCAGTTCAATATCTGGATAACCCATTGTTGGAAGAATCTTGGGTTTTAATCCAGTTTTTCGAATTTCTTCCACTAACTCGTTTTCAATAGCTCTACTCACTTCATTTATTCTGTTACCGAAGAATCGCCTTTTCGCTTTTCAGTTTGTTAACCAAGGTTATGATGATTCAATTAGTAATTCTTTAATAACGCCGTTATATACAAATTAATATGAAAGATATTGCACATAAATTTCTGTTAATATTAGTTATCTTAACTATTGTTGGTGAGTTCGCTTCAATTGTTCTATGGATAGTTAATCCAGCACTTGGAGTTGAACCTAATGCTCGCTTCAGTTTATCTGTTGATTACATATTTGCTATAGCTAATGCCGTAGTTATGATTCCTCTTAACCTAATCGCATTATATGGAATATTCAAACGTTTCAAGTGGGGTCCGCTTTTCTTAATTGCAATTTCAATAGGGAACAGATTACTATCCCAATTTCTATTCGTTGGTGGTATACATTTGTTGTTCGTAACGGTGACTGTGGTATTAGTTATCTTCGCCTATGCAGAATATACAAGTCTAAAGGTCTCTGAAACCGCATTTCTAGCAGGAGGCGCCATAGTTAACTTTTTACTGTCCAGTTTGCTTTTTAATCCAGTAGATAGTTTAGTTTTTGGTTTTATCTTTTACAGTCTCTTCCTTGTCGTTTTGGTCGGAATCCTCATAGCAATTAGAAAACTTCGTTAGTTTTTTTGGGTTTGGGGTTAAAATTTAACCCTAAAATGACCCGAAATAATTATATTCGTTTTGGGGAAAAGAATCTACTATGCTATATCAATTTAGACGCGTTTTATTTTTTTTATTATTTCTTATGTTAGTAATATCTGTCTGTCAGAGAATTGGAGCCCAATCAGACGACTTAGTTTTGGAATGGGAACAACATTGGGAAACTTTTGGAAAGGGTGGAACATGCGTTTATGGTACACACAATTTCTATGTTGGTGACATCGATAACGATGGAGTTGAAGAACTGATTACAGGGGGATTTAGCTATTACATGGAAAATGACACTAGAATTAGCTTTGAAGCACCTCTTAGGATTTGGAATTGGAATGGAGAAAACCTAACATGCGAAAAGAGCCAAAATTGGATAGGTTCAATTCGCGCAATTTATGCAAGTGACATAGATAACGACGGTTTAACAGAAATCGTAACGGGAGGACGAACAGCTAACAGTTCAGATAGTTATAATGCAATAACAATCTGGACATATGATGGAGATAGTGTTATCCAAAAAGGCTGTTACGAAGGTATCTCTGCAAGTTCAATTTTTATTGTAGATGTTGACAATGATAAAATTCCAGAAATTTTAACAGCTGGAAGAATTATTAAGGAAAACCGATCATTTGCCCAATTGGCGATTTTTCAGTGGAATGAAAGTAATTTTTCTTTATTGAAGACTAATGAATGGTGTGCTTCAACTGAGGCTTATGCATATTCAGTATGTGCCTATGATTTGGATAATGATGGTGAAATTGAGATAATTACCGGAGGTTACGATAATGACCTAACCAATAGTAGTGGTCAATTACGTATCTGGAGTTGGAATGGGGATGAGTTGACTTTAGAAGACAATATTGAATGGCGTTTGGTGGAGGATGTTTATGGTGTCACAATAAGTGGATTGCCCATGGGAAATACTTTAATCAATAATGTCAAAGTTGGGGATGTTGATTCTGATGGTATTCCCGAAATCATAACTGGAGGCTGGGTATATGATGGTAAAAGATTCAATGCACAACTCAGAATTTGGAATTGGAATGGAGATGTTTTAAGTTTAGAAAAAAGTCAAGAATGGATTTCTGAGGATATTACAGAGATCAAATCTATTTCTCTTAATGATGTTGACAAAGATGGTGATGTCGAGATTGTTACAAGTGGCTTAACAGCTGTTTATGGGAGTTTCAATAATACTGAATGTACTCCGGATCATGCTCAACTCCGAATATGGAGCTGGAAAGATAATGCTTTGATTCTAGAACAATCTAAGGATTGGACTATAGGGGAGGGTGTTGTAGCTTGGAATCTGGCTACAGGTGACATTGATAAAGATGGAATAATAGAAATTGTGACTGTTGGTTGTATGGGTGAAGCAGGTTTGTGTGATCCTGATTTGAGAATATGGTCTATTAACACTCAACAAGATGCATTTCCCATAATCCAATTAGCAGTAATAGTAGCAGTTGTAGTAGTTTGCGTTGTAGGTATAGTAATTTATTGGGCTCTTCGAAAACGATGATGAAAAAATTAACCCATTTAATTTTGGGTTTGGGTTTGGGGTTAAAATTTAGCCCTAAAAAAAGGGGGAACAGAGGGAGTTAGTGACGAAGTCTCAAGAGTTATGTTTACTGAACGCTTGCCAACATAATTTTGTGGCAACTTTAAAATGTTGAGCAGCTAATTTGCAGAATAGGGATAGTTGATATGGATAAAACTGCCGATAAAAATTTCTTTTCGTTTCGGATGTTTCTAACTATCTTCTATTTGATTATAGGCACCGCAATGATGGTTTTGAGCGTATATGTTGACGTCAGTATCTTTTGGGGATTAGCCGTGGTTGCTGCTGGAACTATTTTACTGATTGCCAACTTTCTTACTAAAGACAATAATGATTGCAAATGAACCAGTTTAATAAAAAGGGGAGTTTTGCGGGAGAAGTCTCAATCTTTCTTTTGAGGGTAAACGTGAATGAGGTTTCTTTAATCTGAAAAAGAGAGAAAGAGAAGCCTAACCTTCAAGTAGTTTCTCCAGTTTTTCCACAATAGAATTAAATTTTAAACTAAGCTGTTTCATTTCTTCTTTTGTTTCCGCGTTTTCTTTTTCCATTTTTGTAACTTTTTCTGTTAGCATCTTATTTTCTTCATCAATTTTCTTTTTCAGGTCTTTAGAGATTGTAGTCGATAAGTTCAGGTAGTTTTCATAAGCTGAAGGGTATCTTTCTCTAATCTCTTCCTCTAACGTCTGAAGGTAAACCTGATCGCTCATCGGGATTGCTTTTCCCAACACACACTTTATCTGAAACTCGTTAAATCCACTTCTGGAGAGACCGGACATAACCCACTTTCTCAGGTTGTGAAATCTTGGCAATCCAGTAAGTTTCAGGTTTGCTTTTTTCGCCAAGCTCCGCATCATATTATGTATTCCGTTTCCTGTTAAATCAAAAATGTCTGAGACTCTTCGTTTAGCGGTTAATGTTATGGGGTTTATTGAGTCGGATTCTCTCTCTCTTTGGGGCATGTTCTCGGATAACTTTAACCACTTGTCGCACCAATCAAGAGCTAAGGGATTCAATATTCCTAGTCTGGGCTGCCCTGTTTTCTGTCGAATATCTCTGAAGTAAACAAACTGTTCTCCCGTGTCTTTAGCTTGTTCTATCAGTTTACGAAGAGTCTCCCGCTTAAGGTCCACAAATCCGCTTATCTCCCATCCTAAACTACATGCCAAAGATAGGATTGCTTTGTCTCTAGTGTCTGCTACCTCAAACATTCTTGATAAGTCACCATTTGAGTAAACGTGACTTTTTATGTCTGGTCTCGGTCTTACACGGGTTCCTCTCTTCCAATTTATTGTTTTGTCAAAGTGATCCATGAAACTTGCTACAGCCGTTAATCTTCCGAGAAGCGTATTGTTAGCTAGTTGAGGGTTTTCGTTCTGATACCTCAAAGCTAGAGTTCTTGCTTCTTTTGGCGATAATTCGAGAAGATGCTCTGGGGTTATACCGTGATATTCAAGAAACTTTCTTAGGCGATAAAGGTAGACTCTTCGTGTTGTGTGACTTCTTTTTTCGGCTAACCATTCTCCGACTAGAGAGTTTTTGATTAATTCTTGCTCCATCTCCCATCCTCAAGTAAAAATAGACGTTTTAACTCATAAATGTAGCGTAATCTCTCAGTTATTTTTGAGCGTATTAATAAATCTCTCATTGCCCCAGTTTCGGAAGGAAACTGGATGGAAAAAGGGGTTTCTGTACGTATCTGTTCACTTTATGTTAGGTATAGGGTGCTAAATAGTAACGCTTATATATTAAGACATAGCCTCAGGGTTACTACGGCGGGTCCAGAAAGGACGGTTTCTGAGCCTTAATAGGAAGACGATTCACGTTAACAACTGATTTCTCGCCAGCAATTGCTTAGAGGCGAAAAGCTACGAAAAATAAAGGAATTTCAAGCAGAATAACTGAAAAGTGCCCTGAATGTGGAAGCCACAATCTAATCCACGATTATGATACTGGCGAGACTATCTGCGGAGGTTGCGGTCTAGTTGTCCGCGAACAGATGATGGATAAGGGTCCAGAATGGAGAGCCTTCACCCAAGAAGAAAAAGCCTCTAGGAGCCGCGTTGGAGTACCCACTTCATATTCTGTTCACGATAAAGGATTATCCACAGCCATAGGACGGGTGGACAGGGATGCCTTCGGACGAAAACTTCCACTCTCCACAAGACTTCAAATGTGGAGATTACGGAAATGGCAAATACGATCACGCGTTCACTCCTCCGTAGACAGAAATCTTGCCCAAGCCATGGCAGAACTGGATCGACTATCCGACAAATCATACATTCCTGGCCCAGTCAAAGAGAAAGCTGCAATCATCTACCGCAAAGCCTTGGACAAGGGCTTGGTGCGAGGCAGATCTATTGCAGCCATTGCCGCTGCTTCGTTATACGCTGCTTGCCGAACCACAGGAACTCCCAGAACTCTTCGGGAAATAGCTGAAGCCAGTTTTGTGGAAAAAAAGGATGTGGCACGTTGTTACCGTCTGTTGCTCAGAGAACTGAACGTTCAGATGCCAATTGCTAATCCTCTAACGTACGTTTCTAAAATCGCTGAGAGAACAGGTATCTCTGGTCCGACGCAGGGTAATGCCATTAAGATTCTTCATGAAGCTAGGAGAAGACGTGTAGCCGCCGGCAAGGACCCTATGGGGTTAGCTGCAGCTGCGTTGTATATTGCCTGTCTTGTGAATAGTGAGAAAAAGACCCAGAAGGATATTGCTGAAGCTGCGGGTGTAACTGAGGTTACTGTTAGGAATCGGTATAAAAGCTTGAGGAGACAGCTAGGCATAGAACTGCCGGATTAAACTGTTTCTTCTTTTGTCTGCTCCATCACTATAGGTCCATTGTAACCGCATTCTGTGCAGACATATTTTCTAGGGGTTATTCCGTACATCCTTGGATACGTGTCAAAACCGCTACTAATCCGTATCTTGGGGCTTCCACATTTTGGGCAAAGGTTAATTGTAGCTTCGCCTCGTTTTTTATGTTTCAGTTCTTTAAGTACTTCACGAAAATCTGCGAATATACCCATCTTTATTCTCTCTTGAAGTTTATTGAACTTCAACGTTTTCTTCTGGATAGCCCTGACGGATAAGGTATGTTTTGACCTTGTCTCGGTGGTCGCCTTGCAGAATTATTTCTTCATTTTTTGCGGTTCCTCCGCAGGCGCAGAAAGTTTTGAGTTTCTGGGCTAGACGGCTTAGGTCAGCCTCTTTTTCAGTGATGCCGTCAACAATGGTTACTGCTTTTCCCCATTTTCTGGTTTCTAAGCGCACTCGGATTCGTTGTTGTTCTTTCCCGATTTCTTCACAGACACAAATATCTGATGGTAGTCCGCAGATAGGGCAAATTCCAGCCATGGTACTCAACACCATAGGACACTATTGACCTATATAACATTTTCAATGCTATACGAGTTAATTACAGTTAAGTATTTAAGAATCTAGAGAA